>Ga0315283_10000098_pt1 | contig 49501 bp, 49 predicted proteins | sample YL17G09_0_MG_FD_204541 | JGI IMG/M metagenome (GOLD analysis project Ga0315283, IMG submission 204541) | Sediment microbial communities from Yellowstone Lake, YNP, Wyoming, USA - YL17G09_0 | ecosystem: Environmental > Aquatic > Freshwater > Lake > Sediment | place: USA: Wyoming | collected...
ATTCAGACTAAAGTGATTACAGATGTTTGACTTAAAAAAGATTAAAATAACAAACTTCAAGATTGAAGCAACAGTGCTTATATGCGGCGCAATTTTAATGGCCCTAGAAATCATGGGTGGCAAACTTCTAGCGCCATATTATGGCGATACAGTTTATATCTGGGGCTCAATAATAGGTGTGTTCTTACTTTCATTGAGTTTTGGATATTATGCTGGTGGCAAATTAGCTGATAAAAGACCAGAAGATCAAATTTTATCTATAATACTTATAATAACAGGTATATCGATTTTAATAATACCTTTTATTTTTCAACCAATTATAAATGCATTCTATAGTTTACCAAGAACTATTGCGCCCCTATGTTCAGTAATAACAATATTTATTGTTCCAAGCTTATTGCTCGGAACAGTTTCTCCATTTGCTTTGAAATTAAAAGCAAAAGATATACGTAAGATAGGAAGGCTTTCAGGAAATCTGTATGCGCTCGCAACGATTGGTAGCGTAATCGGAACGTTCTTAACAACATTTGTTTTGATATTGATTTTACCAAATCAGACGATTTTTTTCTCATTAAGCATAGTTTCATTATTAGTAGCAATTATGCTTTCAAAAAAGAAGTTATTAGCTGTAATATGTCTTATGCTTGTTTTAATCTTTGTACTTAGTTTAATTCCAGGACATACGTTAAGTGCTACTACAAATACATCTAATACAAGTAATAAACCACTGGATATCAAAATAGAGACACTTTATGGATCAGTTGAAGTTAAGGATAGGGGTATCGTAAGAAGTTTGCTGATAAATGGTGGGGTAATGAGTGAATCTGATATTACTAATTTGTCAAGAACATTGCCTGGTTGGGAATATGTTGATTGTATGGAAATTCCATATGCGATGAACCCGAATATCAAAGAAGTATTGACTATGGGGCTTGGAGCAGGCAACTTTCAAAGAAATCTAAACCAAAAGTATAATGCTTCTATGGATAACGTAGAGATTAACGATAAAATTGTAGAGATTGCAGCCAAATACTTCAGTACAACCCCCTCAACATCATTTAGAATATATGTTGATGATGCAAGAGCGTTCGCACAAGCAACAGATAAAAAATATGATTACATAGCTATTGACGTAGTTCACTTTGACCCAACCAAAGGATACAAAGTACCAACACATCTCATAACACAGGAGTTCTTTACATTGTTAAAGGATCATCTTAACCCACACGGCATAATCTCAATGAATCTTGTCGGAGACAGCAGGAGTAAATTCATTGCATCAGAATATAAAACAATCAACTCAGTTTTTGAGAATACCTATGCGTTTGGTTGTGGAACTCAGGTTGTAATAGCGTCTCTTGACAAGTATAATATTACTACACTCAAAGAAACAACAAACAAAGCCAGAGAATTGGCATGGTATTACAATATGAACGTGTATAATGACAGTATTATATTTACAGACAATTATACTCCAATAAATTCTTTCGCGGAAATAATGGTTGGTAATACTCAGAACAGTACCATCTAGTTAATAGTGGTTGTTACTATGAAAAGTGTAAGATGTTTTTTAGCAATACCAATTAACGATAAAGACTTAGTTCTTAAGTTAGAAAATATAAAAAATAAATTAGTATCTACCAGTGCAGATGTCAAGCCTGTTGAAAGAGAGAATTTGCATTATAATATAAAGTTCTTTGGTTATAAAACAGAAGCTGAAATCCCAAAATTAATTAATGTTATAGAAGAAACCATCGAAACTGAAAAACAGTTCAAAATAGAAATCAGTGGGTTAGGTACGTTCCCGACATCAGATTCTATCCGAGTTGTATGGGTTGGTCTTAAACATGGAGAAAAAGAGCTAATCTCATTAGCAAATAAATTTGAAAATGCATTCTCATTGATTGGCGTTGAAAAAGAGAACAGACCATTCCAACCACATTTAACATTATGTAGAGCAAGATTATCAGGTAATATTGACGCTCTCAAAAAAGAGATAAATGCCGAAAAAGATATAATTATTGGGTCTATGGTGGTTAATGAATTGGTTCTATACCAGAGCGTACTAAGCAGAAACGGCCCAACATATATCGAAATTAAAAAGTTCAAATTAGGAAAATGATACCGCAATTAGTATTCATAAAATATGCAATCGAGAGAGTTTGTGATAGAAAAGATTGCGCATTCACACCAGACTTCGAAAAATTCTTGTATGGTTTTTTAAAGGAACGTTTTAGATTAATAGATGATGATTTTTCTGAAGAAATTTCTAAAATTTATCGGATAAGATTAAAAGAGCTTGAGCTTGCAATAGAGGATGCAATTGTCAGATATAAAAATCAACGCAAAGTGGTAAGATGAAATTAATTGTCTGCGAAAAAGATATTGCTGCAGCAAGAATCGCACAAATACTTTCTGATGGTAGCTCCAAAACAGTACAAACTAATGGAGTTAATACTTACAGCTGGGATGATACGCGAGTAGTTGGTCTCAAAGGGCATGTTATATCTGTTGATTTTCCAGAAGGTTATTCTGATTGGCAGAAAACAGATTTTCAGAAGTTAATTGATGTAAAACTTGTTGAAGTTCCGTCACAGGTAAATATAATAAGAAATGTCCAAAAAGCAGCAGAAGGCGCAGAAGAATTGTTTATTGCATGTGACTATGACTCCGAGGGCGAAGCTATTGGGCTAGAAGCAATCAACATTATTAAAGAGATTAACCCGCGAATAAAAATCAAACGAGCTATTTTCTCCGCGATAACAGAAAGTGATATTAAAAAATCTTTTTCGAGCCCAAGAGAAGTTGATTATAACTTGGCTTATTCCGCAGTAGCACGAAGAGATATAGATTTGATTTGGGGTTCTGTATTAACAAGATTCATCTCAGTTATTTCTGGTAGGATGGGAAAGTCTTTTTTGTCAGCAGGCCGTGTGCAGACACCAACACTTGCGCTAATTGTCGATAAAGAAAAAGAAAGATTAGCATTCAAATCAGAGACATTTTGGGAAGTAATCGCCACATTAAAGAAAGAAAGCGAGAAATTCTTAGCACAACATAGAGATGTTAAAACAAAAGACGAAGCAGAACGACTAGTATTATTAAAAGGCCAAGCTAAGGTGATCTCTGTAACCGAACAATTGAAAGAAAAAGAACCACCAACACCATTTAATACAACAGATTATTTACGTGAAGCATCCAGAATTGGATTAACTGCACCCCAAGCAATGATGGTTGCCGAATCACTATATATGAATGGTTATGTTTCTTATCCAAGAACAGATAATACTGTTTATCCAGACTCAACTGATTTTGAAGACATTTTAAAAAAGATTTCTAAAAATAAAGATCTTGGTAAATATGCACTCAAATTATTGAAAAAAGGTAAGTTCAAACCAACTAAAGGCAAGAAAAAAACAGAGGACCACCCACCAATACATCCGGCAGAGAATGCTGAAAAGGAAAAACTTAAACCAGTTGAATGGAAAATTTATGAATTAATATGTAGACGGTTCTTCGCAACATTATCAGATAATTCAAAGGAGTATAATGTTGATATCGAATTTGATATCTCTAAAGAAAAATTCTTTTCGAAGGGCATAAAAATATTGGAACCTGGTTGGCGTGATTATTATCCCTATTCAAAGCTTAAGGAAAACATTTTACCTGGATTAGCTAAGGGCAATATTGTAAACGTATTAGAAATAAAATCAGAGGAAAAACAAACAAATCCACCAAACCGCTATGGCCACGGCAGCATAATAAAAAAGATGGACGATCTTGGGTTAGGAACTAAATCAACCAGACCAACTATACTACAGAAATTAGCATTGCGTGGTTATGTGTCTAAAGGTAAGATTTTAATTCCGTCATCAACTGCTTTCAAAGTAACAGATGTTCTTCAAAAATATGCAGACCTTGTCACAAAACCAGATATGACTGCAAGATTAGAAGAAGATATGGAAAAGATAGCCGCGGCAAAGAAGAAGAAAGATGATGTAATATCAGAATCACGGAAGGATCTTGGATTAATAATAAATGTAATGTCTAAAAATAAAGACAAAATAAGAGAAGAAATACGAAGCGCGTTTGAAAATAATTTAGGGACATGTCCTGCATGTCAGAAAGGATACATGCGTGTTATAATTTCAAAGAAAACAAAAAAGCGATTTGCTGGATGTTCAAATTACCCAGAGTGTAAGAATGGTTGGCCATTGCCACAAAAAGCTAACTTAAGACTTCTTGAAGAAAGATGCAATGTATGTAACATAAGAAAGATAATAGTCGAAGGTAGAAGAGCATTTGAAATTTGTCCAAATATAAATTGTCCTGGTCGTAAACAGCCGGAAAAATTAGAAGAACCGGAATCTTAAAGTGTTGTTACGATTGGTTTATTCAAAACAATTATTGTATGCTCATGTTGAGAAACAATACCATTTCCACTTTCTTTCAAAGCAGGATATTGATGTAATGCACCAGCCCTCGCAAGTTCTCTTAACCCAGTTTCAATACCAAAAGTTCCAAGTTTTTTAATAAGCCATCTTTTAGCAAAAGGTAGAGTTTGATATTCATCTGCCACATATTCAAGAATTTTTCTTGCAACAGGTAATCTTACTGGTTTTGCTTCTTTGATTCTGAATATTTCAAGTTCATTTATTTCTGTTACTCCTCCAATGCCATTTGTAGCAAAAGGTTCAATCGCAAGAATAGCTCCTTCTTCAATGACTTGATTGCTGTTATTGTTGAAGTTAGGTATCTGCATCCCACCATGAAGTTCATATTGCTCTAAGCTATGTCCAGAAAGATCAGTTATTGGAACATAACCATATTTTCTAATTTCTTTTTCTATCACTGCACCGACTTCTGATATTGATATCCCAGGTTTTATTATTTTAAGTGCAGCATGCAGTGCTTCTTCAGACGCTTTTATCAGATTAGCCCATTTCTTAGTTTCAATCTCACATGTATATGCAGTGTCAGCAATATAACCATCAACTTGTGTACTCAAATCTATTTTTACAACATCACCTTTCTTTAGAACTGTTTTTTCATCAAATTTTGGAGTGTAATGTGCGGCCATATTGTTTATTGAAACAGAGACAGGACAAGCTGTTTTTCCGCCAAGTTCAATTATCTTTTTTTCAACTTTTTCAGCAATGTCAAGTATTGAAGCGCCTTCTTTAACGAGCTCTTTTGAGTATTCGATAGCATGCTTAGCTATTTTACCCGCCTTTTCATATTTTTCAATTATTTCCTTTTCCATCATTTACCACCAAAAAATCCACTGAGTGTTGTTTGTAATTTGCCCAGTAATTCATCTTTACTATATCCCAAAACTTCAAAAAGCTTTTCAACAGCAGGTAAAACTTGATTATTGATATAATAGTCAGGGTCATACTCCAATTCTTTTTCTCTAAATTCTTCAAGTATGTAAGATTTGTCAGATATACTTCCTTCACCACGTACAACTATATGTTTTATTATCTGTCCTGGTTCGAATTTGTAACCATTTTTAGAAGCTTTCATAGCAGCTGCAACATGCGGACCTATTGAGTCATAGCTTTCGATACGTCTTGTAAGCTGAGTATACATTGTCACGTCATCAATTTTTACTTTATGTGACCGCAATTTTTGTATTGAATCTTTCAATATTTCCAATGCCTTTTCTTTTGAACCATCTATAAGTATTGCTTTGATGACATCCATTTGCGTACTTTTCGCAATTTCAGACCAATCACGTCTTACATATTCAAAACCACGTATCATTATGTTATGATGTTCGTCAACCAATGCGTATTTCTTCTTAGCACCTTTTTCAATATCTGCTTTCTTCGATACGAATATACCTCGTGTATAAAATCCTTGGAATTCTAGTTCCATAGCTTCAGGAAGTGTTTTATTAACATTTTCCACAAAGCTATCCGCATCTTTCATTTTCTTTTTTCCAAGAGTCATCATAACAGAATCAGTGTCACCATATATCACACCAAACTTTTCTTTTTGCGCAAGTTCAATAACATTTTTGATATAATGTCTACTCCAGGCAGTTATTGTCGCAGCACAATCAATATTATACCAACGAGATCTAGCAAAACCAAGATAACCATACATTGCATTTGCAACTGTTTTCAAAGCATAGCTTCTTGCAGAGAGAATATTATACTCAGAACTTTTTTTGTCCATACCTCGTAATATTTCCTTTATACGTTCGCGTCTTTTTATTAAGTCACCAAGAACAGATGGAACAAACCCCTTATGTTTCTTACAGAACCATGGTCCCGCTGAATTGATCTCTTCACAACAAGTACAATTAATCGTAGTCGGACAAATATTATGTGAAACAATTATTGATGGATAAAGTGATCTGAAATCTAAAACAACAACATTTTCATAAAGTCCAGGTTTTGGTTCATGCACATAAGCACCAACATAAGTTTTTGTTGTTCTAGTTGCAACAGATGAACCAATTGGTTTATTTGGCACGAATTCGCCTAAGCCATCAGCATTTTTAATTAAGAACCACTCAACTGATTGTCCATATGTCATTCTGCTTACATCAAATATTGGCTGGCCAACTAATTTCGTAAGTTCAGACATCATTGGATATAATTTTTCCATAAGCTTTAGTACAAGATGGGAATCATGCAACGCATATTCAACAAGATTTTTTAGATTAGACCCACCCTTGTCCCAGGACTCATGTATATCCTCCCAATTTACACCCTCTTTTTTCCTTTCACCAATAAGCTCTTCAGCTACAGAATCTAAATCAAATGCCTCTGTCTCGAGATTTGGGGCTAACGTGTTTCTCACAAATTTGTATAAATCAATATGCACAAGACCTTTTATTTTAGCAGTAGCTTCTCTTACGGATTTAGAAAATTTGATTTTTGAGTCACCAACCATTAAATGCATCTTATATTTTGCGGCTCTTGCGCCAAGATAAGGTAAATCAAAGTTATCTGTATTATAACCACATAAGAAATATGGGCGTTCTTCTTCAATATATTTCATCGCTCGTTCCATTAAATCTTTCTCAGAGTCTACGAATTCAACATAATCATGCGCATCATCAAATTTCTTCCATGTAATTACTTTCTTATGTCCGGCGCTTGATTCAAAAGAGATCATTATCACAGGATCAGTAGAAGTTCTTGAAGTTCCGATAGGATTGTATGTTTCAATATCAAATGCAAGAATGTTTGGGTTTATCAATTGACTTTCTTCAAGTTCCACTATTTTTTTAGCGAGAACAACAAAATCAGCATTCATCTTATGCTCTACTAAATCATCACCAGTGACTCTAAGACAAGCTAGCGGTACAATTTTTCTGTCTATAAGATACCTGCGTACGAATGATATATCATATTCTATCTTGTCTTTGTAGCCCTCAATTTTTTTAAATTCCTCACGTAAAATTTGTATGTCTGGTGGTTGAGCTACAATTATCTTAAGAGTAGTAATATTCTTACCAAGTAATTTTTTAGAAACCTTTTCTACATTTATAACAGAAATTATTCGTTCTTCGCTAGTAATTTTTATATTTCTGATCTTTTCTTCAGCCTTATACAGGTCTGTTCCTTCCTCAAAAGTTATGTAGAGATATGGACTGAATGAATCATCTAATACAATTGTCTTTCTTCCATCTCTTGTAACCCCGTACATCCTGATTACTGACTTATTATTCTGGATTGTATAGTCGAAATCAAGAGGATAAAACTCTAGTATAATGTTATTAGTCATACCCAAAGTATAATTAAATTTTGGGTATTTAAACTATTTGATGAAAGACACATTAAACTACTTAGAAATACAGGTTTTGGCGCGTGAATTGCGGGCTTTGATAGGTGCAAGAGTAGACAGGATATACAACCCATCTGAAAACGAGATTTTAATGTATCTATATAGCCCTCAATTAAAAAAAACATTGCTTAGGATAGCAGTTCCACATTCATTAGTATTGACTGAGTATAAAACAGAGAAACCCGAGGTGCCATCACACTTCTGTATGTTCCTTAGAAAATATCTAATTGGTTCTAGAGTTACTAACATAGTACAACCAAAATTCGAAAGGATAGTAGAGATTCACTTTGAACATAATAATGAAACATTCATCTTGATAAATGAATTTTTCAGCAAAGGAAACATAATAATATGTGATAAAGATTACAATATACTCATACCATTAAAGTCTCAAGTCTGGAAAGACCGAACAATAAAAGCAAAAGAAAAGTATGAACTGCCTCCGCGTAATCTCGATTTAGCAAATATTGATTTTACGAGATTTAAGGAAGTAATAACAACTTCTGGTAAGGAAGAGATTGTTAAAAGTATAGCAATAATGCTTGGAATTGGTGGAACATATGCGGAAGAAATCTGTCTTAGAGCGCATATTGACAAAACCAAACCCCCTAAATCATTAACTGACAGCGAATTAAGACTAATATTTAAAACATTTATTGATTTAACTGAAAATTCAGATTCAATAGAAATTAAACCATATCTTGTTTACAAAGATGATGTATTAGTTGATGTTCAGCCATTTGAACTTGAGGTATACAAAGATTCTAAAAAAGAGTACATGCCTACATTTGACAATGCTGTTGATTTATTTTTTGTAAAACAGTTTAGTAAAAGATTGATAGTAGCAAGTTCAGAGAAGATTGAAGCTAATATCTTTAAACAAGGAATACTGCTTAAGCAGCACCAAAAATATTTCGAAGAAACAAACGAGAACATAAAAGAACTGAAACAAAAAGGCGAATTAATTTATCAGAATTATGATAAGATAAATAATATCCTTGCATCTATTCTAGACGCTAGAAACAGGAATATTTCTTGGACTGATATACTAAGTGAGATAGAACAGAGAAAAAATGAAGGGAATGAGTTAGCACAACTGATAAAATCCATAAATCATAACACAGGAGTATTGATTATTGACATGAACTCTGGGGTAGAAATAGACATAACTAAGGACCTTACAAGAAATGCGGCGGAATATTTTGGGCAATCAAAGAAGCTTCAAGCAAAATTAGAAGGTATAACCAACACAATAAATGAAGTAGAAGCAAGAATAAAAGAATTGAACGAGAATAAAGATAATGTTTCTGAAGATGCTAAGCTAAGTGTGCCCCAACAGATTGAACAACGAGAAAAACAATGGTTCCAGCGATTTGTGTGGATGATTACTTCAAATGGAAAACTTGTAGTTGGTGGCAGAGACTCTACACAAAATGAGATATTAATGAAAAAATACGTTGAAGAAAATGATTTAGTGCTTCATGCAGATGTTCATGGTTCGCCATTTACACTAATAAAAGGCGGAAAAGATGCAAAAGATGAAGACATAATAGAAGCTGCAGAAATGACATTATGTCATTCAAGAGCATGGCAGGCTAAAATGGTTTCAGACGTATACTGGGTGTTGCCAATTCAAATATCTAAGAAAGCGCCAACAGGAGAATACATAGGGAAAGGCGCGTTTATGGTTTATGGCAAAAAGAATTATCTAAAAGATCTTGAATTGCGTTATGCAATTGGTGTCCAGCTTGAACCATTTCAAATAATATCTGGGCCAGTAGCTAATGTTAGAAGAAAAGCAAAGTATTATTCTGTGATATTGCCTGGTAAAAAAGACAAAGATCTATTATCAAAAGATATCAAAGCGTTTATGCTTAAGAATGCTAGAGAATCAGACAAAGAGCTAATAAACATGATTTCTATAGAAGAAATAAAGGAACATGCAATACAAAATTCAGATATTTTTGGGTTGATTGAATAATGATAAAACACATAGGCTTGATACTTGATGGAAACCGCAGATGGTCTAAAAAACATGCCTTAAAACCATGGGAAGGGCATGAAGCAGGAAGACTAACATTATCTATACTTACTAAGTATTGGGCTGTAAAAACTGATATAAAATATCTCTCTCTTTATGCGTTATCACTAAAAAATTTTCTTAGAAGATCTTCATTAGAGAAAAAACTTTTATATGGCTCCTTAGAAAGAGGATTCGTTGATTTATTAAATGATAAATTATTAGAAAAAGAAAAAATTAGAGTTAAAATAATAGGTAAATGGAATCTTTTACCAGATAAAAAATTGAAGAAAGTATTGAATGAAATAGTCTCTAAAACAAAGAAACATAACAAAAAAGTTCTATCATTTTTTATATGCTATGATGGTCAAGACGAGATTACTGAAGCTGCTAAAAAGATAAAAAAAGTACAAAGAATTACTAGAAGTACCATAAAAGATAATCTTTTCACAAAAGATTTACCGCCCGTAGATTTGCTAATAAGGACAGGTGGTGAACACAGATTGTCTGGATTCATGCTTTGGGATATAAGTTATGCCGAACTTTATTTTACAGACATATTATTCCCAGAGTTTACACCATCAAACTTTAATAATGCCATAACTGAATACAAAAATAGAAAAAGGAGATTTGGTAAGTAGTATATAGGTGTAAACATGAAAGACCTAGAAAAACTCGAGCTAATAAAAAATAATACAGCTGAGATAGTAACAGAAGATGAACTTATAGAAGTCATTAAAGTAAAAAAGAAACCGGTTGTTTATTGTGGTTATGAACCTACTGGACCAATTCATTTAGGACATTTTGTAACAATAATAAAGCTTATGGACTTTGCAAAAGCAGGATTCGAAGTTAAAATACTTCTTGCAGACGTCCATGCTCTTCTTAATAGAAAAGGTGACAAAGAAAAAGTTGCTGCAGATGTAGCAGCATGGGAAAAAACAATCAAAGCAATTGGACTCGATGCAGAAGTTGTGCTTGGATCAGACTTCCAGTTTGATGAAGAATATATGTCTGACGTTATGCGCCTGGCACAAGAAGTCACAATAAATCGCGGTTTACGAAGCATGCAGGAAGTAGCAAGAGACATAGAAAATGCAACAGTCTCCCAGCTTTGGTATCCCCTTATGCAGATTGAAGATATTAAAGCACTTGAGTGTGATGTTGCTTACGGCGGTCTTGAACAAAGAAAAATTCATATGCTTGCAAGAGAATTACTGCCAATAATAAATCATAAAGCGGTTATTGTACACACGCCATTGATAACCTCTCTTAAAGGCCCAGGACAGAAAATGTCTAAGTCGATTCCAGGTTCTGGCGTATCAATAACAGACAGTGATGCTGAAATATCTAAAGCAGTGATGAGCGCTTTCTGTCCAGAAAAAATAGTTGAAGACAATCCATTATTACAGATATCCAAATTAATAATTTTCCCATTAAATAAAAAATTGAAGATAGAAAGATCAATGCAATTTGGTGGGGCAATTTCTTTTGACTCATATGAAGAATTGGAAAAAGTATACAAAGAAGGCAAACTGCATCCAGCGGATCTAAAGAGTACTGTCTCCAAAGAGTTAATAAAGATAATAACCCCGATACGCAAGAATTTCCAAACACAAAAGAAATAAAGCAATATTCTTTTTACTAAATTATGGAAAAAGCCCAAATAGCCATAGAAGCGGTTCTTGTGTTTGCACTTGCATTGACTATAATTGGAGTTCTCTATGGATTTACATTTTCAAATGCATCAGATAATATTGCTATATCAAAAACCCAAGCTGCAGTAGACACATTAGGTAGAAATGTTGATTATATTTACTCTCTAAACAAAGGTTCTTCAACTTCAGTTGAAATAGATATCCCCGCGGGAGCTGTTAATTACACATTAACGAGCAAAACAATAAATTACAAAGTAGGAATCTCAAGTGGTTTTACTGATGTGTTCTATATTACAAAGACAAACCTAACTGGGAGATTACCAATCTCTGAAGGCAAGTACATAGTTTATATAAATAATACTGGGGGCGACATAGGTCTTGCATACTAAAGGGCAAATGGTGCAAGAATTCATGATTACAATGGTTATAGTTGTGCTTGTGACAGGCATTGCACTTTATGTTTCAGTGGAACACAGCGATGAAATAAACACAATTAAAACAAAAGAAGCAGCTGATTCTCTTTGCAAAAAGATTGCAAGCACGATAGATTACATTTGGTCAATGGGTAGCGGCTCTGCGATAATCTTAGACATTCCTCAAGAACTAAATTATGTGGGTTATAATGTAAATATAAACTCTTTTAAAACACTCGTAGTTTCTTATCAAATGAATTCGTTTATATGTCCATTCTCAGCTGATGTCACAAATGGCACGAATAATGCATTCGAATTGCAAAATGGTAACCTCAAATTTTACAATGATAATACTGGTGTGGTGATAACTAATGTCTAAATGCCAGGTCTTAATTACTGATTTAGTAGTTGCCATACCAATATTTCTTTTAGTGGTTGGTATAGCATTTATGTTATCAAGTTCACAGCAGGCAGAATTGGAACAGTCAGACCAGGCATTTAATCTTAATACAAAAGCAACAATTTTTTCAGATCTTTTAGTAAGACAACCAAAATTATTTACGTTAAACTCAAAAGAAATTGGTATTGTTAAGGAACCAAATATTCTGTCTAAAGAAGATCTTGATTTATTTTCAACCATTGGTTATGCTGTGTTAAAAGACAAGTTCTCACTTGGCAATTTAGAGTTCTACATAAAATTCTATTATACTAATAATACAATCATCAAAGAGATCGGAATTCTTCCTTCAGGAAATTACACTTCTTATGGTGCTTCAAGAGTATTATTCGAACCCTTAGAAAATAAAAACGTAATTATGGAGATGATTCTGTGGCAAAAGGCATGATTTTCAATATGGATGTAATGATTGCAGTTTTTGTTATGGCTATTTTCATAGCAGCAGTAGTATTAGTTGAACAGCCAAAACTAGAGAACATAAACCTGGAAAGAATTTCATATGATATCAACACCGTATTAGACAAAGGAAATGTGCTTCAAACATTAAACTCATCTGTAATTTCATCGTCTATCAAACAACTATTACCACAGAATATGGATTCAACAATAAGTATTTCATGTTTTGTCTATAATAATTCTTACAATGCATCCGCATCAAATTCATCGATGTTTATACCTGATGTAAATCTAACAGTTAAACCGATAAAAAATAGTATACAGTCACAACCAATTGTGGTTAGCCCAAGGTATTTTCCATTATTAGGTAATACAAGTGCTTCTAAATATTGCATGTCAAGACTTGAGGTTTGGTACATATGAAAGCAGTTTTGTTCACAGTAACAACGTTGATAATTTTCTTAGCTGTGCTGACGCTTTCTTCATTTGTCATACAGCAGAAAAATGATAATGTTTATTTTACGAACAAGCTTACGTCTTCAAATAATGTATTTTATCATTTCGATTCTATTGAGTATGGAACAAGAAAAATAGAACAAGCATATGGTCCAAACATGACTGTGCGATATGCACAAAATTTAACCAACTTAACAATCAAAGAAAAACTTCCAGCAAAATACGCAGAAGACATTTTGAAATTCCAGAAGTTTGTAAAACAAATGGCTTTAACTAATGCACCAATTGAGATTACTACTTCAATGGGTGGTACAAAATATTTAGTAACTCCATATAATCTTACCATAGAGAATACAGCAGATGGTATAACCAATACATTTCTTGACAGCAACGATTCGCTTGGCAAGCTGAAAAGTGTACGTCTAGACATCTATGCTAATGACACAACCTCACCAATTAAATCAGATGACGCAACAGACCCAGACGGAATTAACCTATTCATATTCTTACATACTACTCATGGACAAATAAGGACATATAATCAAACACTCGACCCAAATCGCCAGACAAACATATCAGTACACATAGCATATGGGCCACCAGAGCCGCCAAGACCATCACATGATGCAGAAATAACCTTTGGCCCAAATAGCCAATTGAATGTAACTTTGGACCCAGGATTAGAGTTCTATTATGTTCAATCCCTTTTATTGGAGGGCTATGGAAAGGTTAATATTAATTCTTTTTCAAATATTATTGTAAACAATACTGTTTACGGGACTTTTAAGAATTCGTCAGTGAGTGTGATACCTTATGAAGAAAAAGGTTAAAGTAAGTAGAAAAATAAAGGTTAAGAAAAAGCAAAAAACTGCTAAAAAGGCGCCTGTTATAAAGGCAGATTCTAAATATATTGAAACAGCTATCGACAAATTACTTGAACTTATCAATGAAAAAGGCACAATATCTCTCAGCTATGCTTCTAAGGTATTTGATTACCCAAAGGCAGAGATCGAGGAATGGGCCAAAGCACTTGCTGATCATCATCTTATCGAAATTAAATACACCTTATTTGGTACATTACTAAAAAAGAGAGTGAAAAATTGAAGACCCTAGAAAAGTATGAATTGAAAAAAGATAACGTAACCGGTCATGTGGTAATAGAAGAAGACCCAAAAGATTTTGTTATACATTATAATTTAGAAATCCCAAAATTTGAACCGGCAACCACAGCATATTTGGATGAAATAAAAACCAAGCTTATACAAACAGTTTCAATAAAACCAGCTGAAGCAGTTGATCCCAAAACTTCATTAATTCTTAAACAAAGGTTTCTGGATAAAGCAGATGAATTACTTAAGAAGCATCTTTCAAAGATGGAGGATAGCCAGAGAAAATTTATCGCAGGACGTTTAGTACAGCAGATGCTTGGCCTTGGGGATGTTGATTTACTTCTTGAAGATAAAAACCTTGAGGAAATATGCATCAACTCATCTAATGAACCTGTCTGGGTGTACCATAAAAAATACAACTGGCTGAAAACAAATGTCTATGTAAGATCTGAAACAGAAACCATAAACTATGCAAGCATGATTGGGCGAAGAATAGGCAAATCAATAACAATAAAAGAACCACTTCTTGATGCATACCTAGCATCAGGAGATCGTGTCAATGCAACACTTTATCCAATATCAATCGATGGAAACACGATTACGATAAGAAAGTTCGCGAAGATACCATGGACAATAACTGATTATCTCTCAATGAGTGTGTTAAGCCCAGAGATGGCAGCATTTCTTTGGCTAGCAATACAAAACGAAGTAAATGTTTTAGTTTCAGGCGGAACAGCATCTGGTAAAACAACTACACTCAACATACTTAGTAGTTTTATTCCAGCACAACAAAGAATAGTATCGATTGAGCAAACCAGAGAATTACAATTGCCTAAGATGTACCAATGGGTACCTCTACTTGAACGACAGCCTAACCAAGAAGGGAAAGGGGGAGTAAGCATGTATTCATTGATGTTAAATTCCTTAAGAATGAGACCAGATCGAATTCTTGTTGGAGAAGTCAAGCGCTCAGATGAAGCAGAAGTAATGTTTGAAGCCATGCATACAGGTCATCCAGTAATGGCCACAGTTCATGCAGAGACAGCAGAACAAGTTTACAGAAGAATGACAAATCCACCAATTAGCACACCACAGATTCTGTTTGAATCTTTACATCTTATAGTTGTTATGTATAGAGATAGAAAAACAGGAATACGAAGAATGTTCGAGATCTCAGAGCTTGTTCCTTCCCCTTCAACTGAAAACAAATCACAAATACCAATATTGAATAGTTTATACAAATGGTTCTCCCCCAAGGATAATTTTGAGAAGGATAATGAGAGCTTTAGAATAATTAGTGACATACAGAAGTTTACAAGAATGAATGAAAATGAAATTAAAAAAGATTTAAAGAATAGAGAAAAAGTCCTTACATGGATGGTTAATAATAATATAAGAGATTTAGACTCTGTTGGTAAAGTTATATCGCACTATATGAAAAACCCGGAGGACACAATGAAGATTATAGAAAGCGATAAACCTATGGAGATATTAAAATGAACATATCTATTCTACCTGTTGATTTTGATACTATCAAGAAAGCATCAACTTTTTTGAGTTATTGGTCAAGGCCGCTCACAAAGATATTTCCACGGTTGCAAGTGCAATTATCCCAACTTGGTGAAGAAGTAACGGCAATTGAATATACTAATATCGCAATTTTCTCAGCAATGGTTTATTTTCTTTTAGCATTTTCAATGGTTTATCTATTAAGTGTCATGTCTCAAGCGCAATATCTTAGAGTTCTTACTGTGGCGCTTTTGTCTTCGACAACTGCGGCAGTATTTGCTTTCGCGTACATAATAACATACCCCAAGGTACTGCTTGAGCGTAGAGTGCGTTCAATGAGTAGGGATCTACCATATGCATTAAGACATTTACTAGTGCAGGTTTCTTCTGGGGTTTCATTATATGATTCAGTTGCAAGTGTTGCAGACAGTGATTATAGAGAAGTATCAAAACAATTTACTAAAGTAATTACCGAGACACAAGGAGGTACAGATTTTATAACAGCATTGGAAGATAGTGCAATGAATAACCCATACCCAATGTACAGGGATTCTATATGGGAATTGTCGAATGCCGCCAAAACCGGTGCTGACATATCCTTAATGTTAAAAGAACTTGTTGCACGAGTTACAGATGAACAAATGATAGAGATAAAAGAATACGGTTCGCATCTTAATTTTCTTTCACTTCTTTATATGGTATTGACAATATCAATACCAACAATGGGGGTTGTATTCTCTATGATGGTCTTAATGTTTATGGGGTCCTCACTTGACCCATCCATATTTGTATTGGTTATAATATTCCTGGTTATTGTCCAGTACCTATTTGTGGGGATAATACAATCCCGAAGACCGGTAGTGGTGGCATAATGAACTTTTCAAACTATCTAAACCAATTGTTAATTTATGCTGACATTGATATTCCTGTAAGGAAAGTAATCGAAACTATTGTCCAAACGGTGATAGGAACTACTATAATCATAAGTGCCATAATGTTATACATTTCACTAACCTACTTTATTTTAAGTGTAATATTAACTCCAACAATTGTTTTTTTGTCTATGCTTGCACTAATTTATTTCCAAGGCGCACAACGCGCATCTATCACTGAAGAAGTATTGCCAGAAGCATTGACATTGATGTCAACAAATTTGAAGTCTGGGTTGACTCCGGATAGGGCGTTATTGATAACTGCACGTCCAGAGTTTGGTCCTCTTGAGAAAGAATTAAAACTTATTGCCAAAGAAAGTTTAACAAATACCCCATTCGAAGATGCAATAATGGATTCTGCGAAAAAGTTCAATTCAATAATTATTCCAAGAGCATTCAAATTAATATCAGAAGGAATTAAACGCGGTGGCGAAATGGAATCAATACTTGAGAATACTGCGTCACATATACGCGAAGTTTTATCGCTTAAGAAACATATACGGGCTGAAGTTACAGTTCAGATGCTCTTCATCATATTTGCGGCAGTAATTGCAGCCCCACTAATGTTTGGAGTTTCCACAGTAATAATTGAAAAGATGTCTTTGATAGGGGCAAGTTTTCAAACAGGAATTCCAGCAAATCTAGGCTCTAATCTGCCAAATCCTTCAGCAATTGCTTCAAGCGCAAAATACATGCTGCCATATGCACTCATTGCAATAATGATAAATTCTCTTTTTGCAAGTTTCATAATAGGCTTAATTAAAGACGGAAGAAAGATTACAGGACTAAAATATTTCCCAATGATATTAATAATGTCTATGCTCGTAGTATTTATTTCTAGATATTTAATGGGTCTTACGTTACATATTATCTAGAAAAATTAAAAAGGGGAATAAAAAATTAAACACTTCCCCAAACTTTTCCTGTTGATGTATGGTTAAGTCCACTTGCTTCATAACTTATTATAAGGTTCATATTGTATCTTGAACCAGTTGTTTGTGTTCCAAACCCGCTCACAGTTAAAATACCAGATTCAGATCCGCTATTAACTGCTAAACCGCCAATGTTTTGAGTTTTGGTAACTCCAGTCTCGTCATGAGTTGCTTGTACACTCAATAATTTTATAGGCACACCCGCGATATTTCTTAGATTAACACTAAAGTCACCATTTGTTGAAAGAGAGTAACCTTGTGTTATTGGTGCAACGCTCGAGAAACCAGATTGTCCTGTTGATGCCCCAAAGCTAAGCGGGTTAAATATTCCCAATGCCACTAAAGCCGCTAATGCAATGCCTATAATTATGAGTGCCCATGAGTAAGACATGAGAAACTCCAATGTACCTTGTGCTCTTACCAATTCCTACACCTCCTTATTCTGATTTTCCTGAAACTTCAATACCATTTTTAGTCATGCGTATTGGGTATATTCCACGCGCATGGTCCGTTCTTCTCATTTTTACAATTTGTACAGTCCTGTCATAGTTTCCGCCAAGACCAGCATAGTGGAGCATGATTAATGAATCAGTAACAAATTCCTCAACACCAAATCTGGAGAATGTACTATTACCACCCATTTCTGTTGTTGCCTCGCCTAATAATTCTGAAATTGCGATGCCCGTGGCATTAGCATTTTTTATTATCTTAGATATTTCATAAATTCTTTTTCTTAGTTCATAATCACTTTTAGAATAAATTCCAAAAGCAGAAATTGAATCAATAACAATCCTTTTTATCTTATATTGGACAATTATTTTTTCAATGTCACCAACAAATTGATCAAAAGCAAATGGCGGATAATTTTTTATTAAAAATTTATTATCTTTCTCATATTTTCTTATATTCATACAAAATATTGCGGCATCTTTTCTCAAATCTTCTGGATCTTCTTCAAATGTTACAAAAAGACCAGGTTCATTTTTCTTCGCGCCTTCATATAAATATTGAAGACCAAAAATTGTTTTTCCAGTACCAGTTCCGCCAGATAATAAAACCAAAGAACCTTCTTCTATTCCACCTTGGATAAGTTTATCTAAGCCTTTTATACCAGAAGTTATTCTTTTGACTAAAGGAAATTTAACTGAACACTTAGCTTTCTTAACCATTACCTCACCAATGATATAGATAAAACTACCTATTTATTTATCTTTTTAAATAGCGTATTAAAATAGAACTTACTTCTTTTCTATGATAACGCCGCCGTAGAACTGCCAAGGATAATGCTCATTATTTGGCCAAGCTAATTCTTTCCTTATTCTACAACCGTATTGTCCTAAAGAGTTAGATAGGTCAGTAATATTTGGTGCTTTGTATATTGTAGTTTTTTGATTGAATAAAGACCAAGGCATTAATTCTCTTAAACCATCAAGTCTTGGACCTATCTCTGAAGAACCCGCTAATGCATCCTCTTCCGTATTTGTAGTTATTATACAAGCAGAGTGCGTATGCCAACCATCAAGTAATGTTGTTAACACACCAACCCCACCAGATTTTAATCCATTTACAAAGTTGTTTAGTACAATTGGTCTTAATACAGTTGGATTAAGGTAAAGCACAGAATGCATGCTTCCTATGTCATGCTGTTTTGCCCATTTGAAGTTTGGATTAGCAAGAGTTGCAGTCATATAATCAAGGTGGCCATCATATTTCTTTTTGAACTCATCCAAATGTTTTTGATTAAGCTCTATAACAGTTCCCTCATATGGGATTTTTAAATTATCAAGATTAGTTACCATATTTTCCAATGATCTGCCAACACCAACATCAAAAAATGAGATTTTTTCTTTATTTTCTGCTAAAACATAAGCTAAACCTAAGTCTTGCATTTCATATTCAACATTTTTTAAATTATTTCTCGTAATTCTTGCGTTATATCCTTTGTTTAAAGTGTTAAAACCAAGATTTGTTGGGGGGTTACAATGCGCATATTTTTGTATATAGCAACCCGGATCTTTCAAAAATTCTTTACTTAATTCTTCGAGCGAAAAACCATTTGGCCGTATTTTTTCTTCGTAAGCCCTGACTTGTTTCAATCCATCTCTTCGTTCACTAGATGCTATTAATTTAACATATTCATGGAAGAATCTAGAAGCGATTCTCTTGCGAAAACGTTTAGGCCTATCAAATTTACATATCGCTTGTCCCAATTCATCTTCAGCGCATTCTATGAATTCCTCTATTTTATCCATTTTAACCACTTTTTCTTTGCATCAACATTCTTTTTGGATCTGATAATAAACTCGCAATAAGGATCGCCTTTAGCAACACACATTGTTTCATAGCAAATTACATCAATATTATAAATTGTCTTGTAACCACCTGCTAAAACGCCAGCCCAGTGATAATCAATACAACCTTTTTGTTTTCCATACCGTTCTTTATACTCTTTAGCATAGTTTGAAGCGACATGCATTATAGAATTGCCCTTATCATCTAATTCTGGAATCTTCCAAGATCCGCCAAAACCAGCGAATTTTGTTATCTCTAACCCATTTTCCACAGCCTTCATCCCAGTCATCCCATATTTGTGGACAAGTTGTCCTACAGCTAAATCTCCAACAAAATGCCCCTCATCATAAATTAATTGTTTAGCGCCTTTGACATTTTTTATAAGTTCATGATTAAGGCCAGCAAGATATTTCAATGGGAGAATATACCATCGTATACCAAACAGCTCCATGTCCTCCCCGAAATTAATCTCCCTTGCAAACATCAATTTTTTGAAAAATTCTGAAAAAGCCATTTTAATCATACCTCTTTTTTTCTATATGACTAGGCCAGCAGACTGTTGCGCGGTCTATTTTTTTCACTCTTATATGGCCATCTTTTGCAAGCTGATCAACATTATATTTTACAAGTAAAAGATCTGCTTTTTCACCAGGCATTTTGAGTTTTTTAATAATTTCGCTAGGATAAGTTGGCCATTCATCCTGTATTGCTTCCAGAACATTTTTTCTAAATGTAAGTGATACCTTGTTTGGCCCGGTCTTCCACCGTGTTTCTCTCTTAGGTTTAAAACCTTGTTTCATATTAAATATTAAAAATGATCTTAATTTATAAGTATTATGTTTAGAAGTTTAACTTGACCAAAATTGTCTTGTAGAAATAAAGCTTCTTTCTGCGTTTATTATGTCCATTAAAAGTTCTTCTTCTGTTTTATGATATCTAGCAAGTATTCTTTTTGCAGTTGATGGCCCAACACCATACCCAGCTATGACAAAACATGCTTTTGGTCCATAATTGATGAAAAGTTCAGCAGTTTCACCTATTTTCTCAATTATTTTTTTCTCGTCCACTTCTAATTTTGCTTTATTGAAGTGCTTTTGCAATATTTTTTTGGCAAGCGCGCTTTCTTTTGCAGGTATGAACCCAATTAATTTTGCACCACAGTTTCTACATAGTATTGATTCAGGCATCTCTTTGTTTTTGTATGTGCCAAATTCAGTTCCGCAATTCATACAGACCATCCAGAACTTTTTATTTTGTAGGCGTTCTTTGATTATTTCAAGGAGTTCCTTTATCTTCTCCTTAGGTTTTATGAAAGAGATATTAGAATAATCAAGCGCTTCTGCACCAAGAGGTGAAACATCATAACCAGACGAAACTTCAATTTTAACCTTTCTCGATTTTATGTCCTCAATGACTTTCATAGCACCCTTGACATCAAGTCTGTCAAGCATCAATTCATGCATAGTTTCTTCATAGACAGGGGTTCCAACATACATATCTATCAAATTTTGTAGTATTTGGCCAGAATAATTCGCATCTTTAGATATAATTCCAAAACGCTTTGCAACATTATAGAACCTAAATTCGAACATTGATGTATTCCTCATAGAACGAATTAATATTGAATTAACCCATGAGGGTTCAACTTCATTTAATGTCTGTAAAACTAATTCTTGTCCAAATTCATCTGGTATCCTAAATATTATTCTATATGCATCGCTTCTTGCAGAAACACTTGTCCCAATTTTTGAGGATATAACTGCAGACAATAGCTTTGATAAAGTTTCATTAATTTTGCTCCCAAAACAAGAATGTACAATTATAAAATTCTCAAATGTTTCAATGTAAATCAATTTATTTGTTGGTATAACAAAATCCTTTTTTTGTATTTTTAAATCTTCAAAATCAAATTTCTCTCTAAGTTCAGCAGCTTTTGATGCAACCTGCATCGTTACAGGTATCAATTCTCCTTCCCAGCTTGGAACTGCCCCTTCTCCCTCTCTGCTTGATATAACATTTATTTTGTCTTCATCAACATCAATAACCTTCCATGGTTCACCTTTCATTATGAATTCTGCACCATGCTTGATATGCTGAGAAACAAAACCTTGGTGCAATACCCCTATCCTTTTGTTTAATTCTTTATTTATTACCAAATAATTTTTTTCATTTGGTATCGTACTTAGATTTTCAAAATAGAATAGCAAACCACGTTTAGTTCGGTAGAATTTTCCATCCTCTTCTCCAAGCAAACGTATGTTTAACATAACATTCATTACAGCATTGAGTTCATCCATAGTTAACTCTCTGTACGGATAAGCACGATTTACAATACCGAGGATTCTTTCTTTGCTTGCTTGGTTTAAATCAATACAAATTCCAACAATCTGATGTGCAAGAACATCAAAAGCTTTCTCTGGGATTCCAGGTTCTTCAAGCCAGCCTTCTTTGTTCCTTTCTATTATTGCAAGCGCTTCTAAGTAATCATCAATCGAGTTACAAATTATTACACCTTTAGATACTTCACCGAGTCCATGGCCACTTCTGCCAACACGCTGAACAATCTTTGTTACTTGTCTTGGCGATCCATATTGGATCACTAAGTCAATTGTGCCTATATCAATCCCAAGTTCAAGTGAAGATGTAGAGATTATTGCTTTAATTTCGCCTTCTCTAAACTTTTTTTCAACATCAATACGTACATCTTTTGATAACGAAGAATGATGCACTGCTATAGGAAACTCAGGTAACCATGTTTTAAACTTTGAACCAAGTGATTCAGCAGTTTCTCTTGTATTTACAAAAATAATCGCTGATTTACTACTGTCTACCATCTCTTTGATTCGTCTCAAACAATAGCTTCCAGCAGAATTAATCCCAAGTTTTTTTGCAAGCGTAAAATCTTCAGGTGTTATATGTGGATATTCCACAGAAATTTCATACTTTTTCTCTGAACGGGCGTCTATTATCTGGCATTTATCAGTGCTTAGGAATTTTGCTATCTTGTTCGGATCCCCAATTGTTGCTGAAAGACCAATTCTTTGGAAATTTTCCCCAAGTTTTAATTCTTTCAAACGTTCAAGTGCAATTATCAATTGTGTTCCACGCTTGTTTGTAACAAGTTCATGTATTTCATCAATTATTACCCATTCAACGTTCTTTAGGTGTTCCCTAAAACGTTTCCCAATTATTATCGACTGAAGTGTTTCAGGCGTAATAATCAAGACTTTTGCTGGATCCTTAACCTGTTGTGCTCTTTGGCTCTGTGGCGTATCTCCATGTCTAAGATCAACTTCTATATCAAGATAGTTTGCCAAATCAAGAATCCTATCAAACAAGTCTCTGTTAAGAGATTTGAGCGGGCTTACATAAAGCAGTCTTACTCCAGGTTTTTCTTTATTTTCAAGAATTTTATTGAATATTGGTAGTATCGCAGCCAAAGTTTTACCAGTACCAGTTGGTGCCATTATTAAGACATCTTTTCCCTCAAGAATCAATGGTATTGCATACTTCTGTGGCAGACTACTCTCTAGATAACCGGCTTTAGTCAACCAATCTACTATCTTAGGATTTAGTTTTTCGAATACCAACTGAGACACCTTTTTAAAATACCACTTATTATGTAAGTTTATGACAGAGACTGTTATTAAAGCCATCCTTCAAAAAGTCTTAAAGGATGTTGTACCGACTGGAACTGAAAAGAAAAAATTAGAGTCAATTATAAACTTTACTAAGAACAAGATAACAAAGGCACTTTTGGAAAAAAAGGTTAGCGCAGAAGTAATAGTTGGTGGTAGTGTAGCAAAAGGCACATGGCTTCATGAGAATCATGATGTTGATTTTTTTGTCAAGTTTAATCTAAAGTACAAAGATGGAGAAATAGGAAAACTATTAGGCAATGTTTTGAAATCAGCATTCGGTAAATTGGAAGTCGTACATGGTACAAGAGATTATTATCATATATATCTAAAAGGGTTCAAGCTTGAGATTGTCCCAGTTTTAGCAGTAAAGGATCCAAAAGATGCAAAAAATAGTATGGATGCATCTCCTTTTCATATAGACTACATAAAAAAGAAGATATTTGCAAATCCTCAGCTGGCAGATGAGATAAGAGCGCTTAAGACATTTGCATATGCTCAGAATGCTTATGGTGCAGAAACACAAGTAGCAGGATTCTCAGGTTATGTTTTAGAATTGTTGATATGCCATTATGGAGGCTTCAACAAATTGATGCAAGAATGGGATAAGAAAAAGCCTAAAATATACATAGATATGGAAAGAAGATACAAAGATTCTTCGGAGATTGATAATACGTTATCAGAATCAAAAACAGTTTCACCAATAATCTTAATTGATCCAGTGCTTAAGGAAAGGAATGCATGCGCCGCACTCGATGATAAGACATTTGCAAAGATGTTATTTGCGTTAAGAATGTTCAAACGCAAACCAAGCATTGAATACTTTAAGATAAAACCACCGACAATTAAAAAAGATAGTAAAAAACGCGGTACAATTCTTATAGAATATAAATTGACGAGTGATAATGACGTCTACTTGTCTAAAATAAAGAGCGGACTAGAAGACGTTGTTAGAAAGTTGAATAGGGAGAAAATATTAGTTTATAGTTACGGCGTCACAGAAAAGAACGCATTTGTTGAGGTTGAAACACTTAAGCTTTCAAGTTATCGGAAACATATGGGTCCAAATATCTGGATTGGGCCTGAATATTTTGATAAATTTGTAAAGAAATGGCCAAATACTTATGTTTATGACACAGCTATTGTAGTCGATGTGAAACGTAGCTTTTCAGATATCAAACAATTTGTTTCAAAGATACTTAAAGAGCGCTTAGGTAGGGTTTAATTTTAAAACTTTAAATTTTTAAATAGTAAAGTGTTGTATTTTGATATGAATCTTATGAATATATCCCAAAATAAAATTGTTATCGCAACAATAATAATTGTCGTCTTGGCATCAATTCTTATCATTTTTTATATAAGTTCGCCAGTGCAATCAAATATTCCGATTTCTAATCAAACATCACAACCAAATATACAACCAACTCAAAATGTGTCACAAACCAAACAAATGCTTTTAATATCTGATACAGAAAACCATAGAATAATTCAGGTATCTTTTGATTCTGATAAGAAAATAGAATGGCAATATGGGTGCTCTACCATAAATAATCTTGGGAGATGTAGTACAGATCTGCTTTATAGGCCAACATCTGCAGCCAAAACTCAAAATGGTGTAGTGATAGCAGATAGAATGAACAATCGTGTAATCGAAGTCTCAAAAGATGGCGAAGTTTTATGGACATTTGACTATGCAATTGATAGGAAAATATGGTATCCAAATTATGCAACTGAAACCTCAGAAGGCCACATGCTTATCGCAGATGGATTTAATCATAGGATATTAGAGGTTGATAAAAAAGATGGTGTTGTTTGGTCATATGGATGTTCTATATTGAACACCGTAGGCAAGTGTGCATACGGAACTGATCCAGATATGCTAAGAAATCCACAAATGGCAGAGAGACTATCAAATGGGAATACACTGATAACAGACACAGAGAACAGTAGGGTCTTGGAAGTTGACAAGAGCAAGAACATTGTTTGGGAATTAAATAAAACCTTAAGTATGCCTTATGGTGCACATAAATTAAATAATGGTAATGTTCTTATCGCGAACACAAAAGCAAATTCTGTTTTAGAATATGATAAAGATTACAATGTAGTATGGATGATTGATGAAGGTCTTTCATTTCCAACAGACGCAATTAGATTGATAGATGGTAACACGTTGATAGTAGACAGCTATAATAATAGAGTTATAGAAGTTAACAAATATGGAGATATTATCTGGCAGTATGGTGACGGAAAGTTTGGAGCTTCTGAAAACCAGGTCGGAAAACCGTCAACAGTAGCAGTCATATAATTTCTTTCTTAAATTTTTTATATAAATAGATTAGTATACCAATTACACTAAGTATTGTTGCAGCGCCAAGTAAACCCATTATGAATGCGACAAATCCACCAAGTAAAAATATCAGTCCAGCAATACTGAGCATAACAGTTTTTTTCATTTTATTTTACCTTTGTAAGGTTAAGTAGATAAATTTCTTCTATCTTGATATTCTTTGCTAATGGGCCCATAAACTTTTCGTAGCCAGAAAAGAATTGGTTAAAACATGGAACAACTATCAAATTTTCAGTTATTGCTTCTTTGAATGCCCCAGTTTTCTTTAATTTTGCATATAACCAACACGGGTAATTATGTCTGACACCAAGGCTATCCTTGAATTTGAATGTAGGATGGACATGTCCCATTACTATTACTTTACAATTAAGCAGTTCCTTGCTTGGAGATCTGTGCCCATGTGTAAATCCAACATTATCAACAATATACTCCGCTAAAATTTTGACATTGTCTTCATGAACCATTCTTTCTATGTTTCCATCATGATTCCCCTTTATTAGAATTATTTCTGAAAATTCTTTGCTAAGTGCTCTGAACAAATCAGGCACATCATACTTTTCTTCATAAGCTATGCGTGGAACATTATGTTTAATATCGCCAAGAAGTATTAGTTTATTAGCACCAGTCTTTGATTTAAGCTCTTTAAACTTTTCAACAAAAATCTTTGATAAGTTTGGGATATTATACCCACTCTCTTCAAGTTTTTTTTCATAACCAATATGTAAATCTGAAGCTATCAAAAAATCATTAAAGACCATTACTCGCTCATTTTTTATTAGTTTGAACCCCATGCTTAATGTGAAAATTTTTATACTGTGTATTATTCATTATATCTTATGGAAGGATGCATTTTTTGTAGTATAGCAGAAGGGGCAACCCCAAGTTTTAAAGTTTTCGAGGATAATCTCTTCACAGTATCCCTTGATATAAATCCGGCGAATAGGGGGCATTTGATAGTTATACCAAAAACACATTTTAAGAATATTATTGAAATGCCAGACCAATTATATCAAAAAATGTTTTCTATTGCAAGGGCAATGATGGTTGTTCTTATTGATTATGGTGCTAAAGGAGTAAACATGCTTTATTCCTTGGGTGAATCAGCCGGCCAAAGAAGCCCCCACATGATACTGCATTTAATTCCAAGATATGATAATGACAAAGTACACTTTGTTTGGGATCCACCAAAGCTAACTGAGCCTGAGCTAAGAGAGATACAGGAAGCAATTAAAACCAAGATAGCTGGTCAGGGGCAGCAGGAACAGCAGCCACAAGAACCTGTAAGGAGAGAACCAGAAAAACCAATAATTCTACAACGAAGAACTGGCGCTTATTAAAGTGCCATGCTTAATAAAACAAATATAACATTTCCCACTAGTGATGTTACTAAAAATGCGAAAAAGAAAGCTGGTATGAATGGTATCCCGATTTTGATAAGAGCTTCCTTTATTTTACCGTGTTTATACAATTGATTTAATTTTGTTAAGTCTTCATCAATTAAACCTATAGCTCTTGGCCTAACAATTGTTTTGCCAGACCTTATTTCTTTGACTAACCAATCGCCCTCAGTAAGATTTTTGATTGGAACATATGAGATCATGCAGTATTTCTCTATTAATTTCAAATACTTCAAAAGACCGAGTGCTACAACCAATAAAATTAGAAGGAACATTATAGCAGGATTGAAATTTATGTAATAAATGATGGCAATAACCGCAATTGCAACAGCCATAACTAAGATTATGTCTACCTTGCCAATCTTCGATTTTAATTTAGAAATGTTCTTCAATCCAAGATACAAAGTCATTATGATTCCATAAATTGCTCCGACAACCATCACATTAATAAAAAAATTGATGAAATAAGGGAATGTCAAATCAGTGCTAAATGAGCTTAGCGCAATTGAAAGACCAGCCATTAACTTTACATCTCCACCGCCCCATTGACCAGCACGGTACATAAGGTATGAGAATGGTATGAAAACTCCAGCTGCGACTAATATCCAAATAACAGTCATTAGATTAAAATTGTCAACTGCCTGTAACGCTCTGAAACTTATAGCTGTAATTATGAAAAAATAACTCAAATAGTCCGGAATTTCCCTGGTTTTCCAGTCTTGTATGGTTGCTATTAACAAAACTATGAATGTTAATGCAAGTATCAACAGTTCAAACATAATTTAAAGTAGAAAAAGAAAAGTTAAATATCTATCTGATAGACAAGTATAAAAATGAACTTTTTTTGGTGTTCTTTATGGTGTTGTATCTAATAGGGCTTGGACTCTGGGACGAGAAAGATATCTCGATTAAAGGTTTAGACATGCTTAGATCCTGTAATTTTGTGTACATGGAAGAGTACACTTCAAAGCTCGGAGCTTCAAAAGAAAGCATCGAGAAACTTATTGGTAAAAAAATCAAAATGCTTTCACGTGATGAAGTTGAACAAAGCGATACAATACTCAGGGATGCGAAAGGAAGTAACGTTGCTTTTTTGATTGGTGGCGACCCGCTTACAGCAACCACACATATTGATCTTGTGTTACAAGCAAAAAAGAAGAAGATAGAAACCAAGATTATACACGCATCATCTATTTATACCGGAGTCTGCGAATCTGGATTGTTTATATACAAATTCGGGAAAAGATGTTCAGTACCATTTCCAACAAAAACATTTAATCCAACTTCATTCTATGATACAATTGTTGAGAATAAAAAACGTGGTCTTCATACATTAGTTTTTTTGGATCTGAACCCAGAAGAAAACAAGTTCATGACGATAAACCAAGCATTAGAGATTCTTGTTAAGTTAGGTTTAGACAAAAATACAATCGCTGTCGGATTTGCCCGCGTTGGTTCTGATAATCAAATAATTAAATCCGGAAAAATAAAAGATTTATTAAAATTTGATTTTGGCAAGCCACAACATATTCTTGTAATTCCTGGAGAATTGCATTTTGTCGAGAAAGAAGCGCTTAATTTAGAATCTTGAAGTCAATAACAACACGCCATATTCTTGGCGAAAGTTGTCCGCACTTTCTTTTGTTTATTATCTTAATCTTTCGTTTAGCTTTTTTTGCTGCACATTCTATTAATTTTATAGCCCCATTAAACAATTCTTCTTCTGGCAAGAAAAAGTAAAAATGTACAATTGCGTTCTTTTTTACGATTCTAAATGCAATATCAAGAAATTCTCCAGCATGCATCGGCAAATTCATTATCACTCTGTCAGCAACATGTTTCCATCTCTTTTTTGCTGCAATCTTTCTAGAGTCACCGCAATAAGCCTCAATCTTTTTAGAAACTTTATTTATTCGCGCATTTTCTTCCAAGAATTTACATGCAGACTTGTTTATGTCAATTGCAATAACCTTTTTAGCAATCTTTGCTATGGGAATCGCAAATGGTCCAACCCCGGCAAATAAATCATAAACATCTTCATCATGTTTTACCTGTTTAATAACTCGTAAATGTTCGCTTCCAAGTCTTGGAGAAAAATAAACTTTATTCACATCAAATTTAAACCTACATCCATTTTCAACAAATATTGTTTCTGTTGTTTTCTTCCCAAGTACTACTTTTACGGGTCTGATTCGTTCTACACCAGCAGTTGGTCCAACTTTTTTTGCAACAGTTTTTATATGATGATTATTATCCATTATTGCCTTTGCAATGATTTTTTCTTTACTCTTTAAGCCATATGGCATAGAATTCATTACAGCGATTTCTCCGATTAGGTCATAACTGCGTTTTAAATTTGAAATTTGTTCAGCCGTAAGCTTGTTTTTAAGAAGTTCTTTAAGAGTTGCCATTTTCTTTACCATTCATCAATATTGATCCACGCCCAAGTGTGGTAGAAATATGTATGCCTTCCCCAATATTACAGTCTTCATCTATTATTGAATTGATTATGCTGCAATTATCACCTATTTGGTTATTTTCCATTATGATCGAGTTTCTTATTATACAATTCTTACCAATCTTAGTATTTTTATAAATAACAACAGGGCCTTCTATCTTGGTTCCTGTGCCAATTGAAACTGAAGGATCTATCCAATACTTTTTTCCCAATCTGCGCAGCTCATGCGCAGTAGCTTCTATGTATGATGCTGGTCGCCCAACATCAACCCAAAAAACATTCTTTTGTAATAATCCATTTATTTTTTCTCCTGCTTTTAAAAGTATAGGAAATATCATGCCAGTTGAATCCATAAATTCGTATGTTAGAAACTCATTTATTTTAGGATCAATAACATAAATCCCTGTACTAATTAAGTTACTTGATTCTGAACCAATTGAAGGTTTTTCTACGAATCGTTTTATCAAATGTCCTTTGAGTTCTGCAACACCAAACTTCCAAGGCTCAGATGTTTCTATAAGACCAATTGTTGCAATCGCATCATCGTTTTTTTTATGGAAATCAATTAGCTTTTTTAAATTAAAATCGGTTATGTTGTCTCCAAGATAAAGCAAGAATGGTTCATTTATTTTGTAGTTATCAAGAACATATTTGATTGCTCCAACCCCACCCATACGTTTTGGTTCCTTTATCAAAGAAATATGTTTTTTATTTTTGAAGTGCTCCTCAATCATTTTGAATTCTTCTGTATACCCAACAGAAATTATTACTTCATCTATTTCTTTAAAACTTAGAATATAATCTACAATGTGTTCAAGCATCGGCTTGTTAACAATAGGTAAAAGATGCTTAGGTCTAACAAATGTTAATGGTCTTAATCTTGTACCAAAACCACCCGCTAAAACAACTGCTTTCATCCTAGTTCCTTTAGATAAGTTATAGTATCAATTATTGATTCTTTAATTGTGAATTCTGGTTTCCAACCATTTTTTTTCAATTTATTTATTGCTAAAAGCATCTGAGGCACATCACCAGGCCAACCAGCTTTTCCACCCATGTATTTGTATTTAACATTATTAAGCCCCAATGAATCAACAATTACATTTGTTAGTTCTTTTACAGAAATTTGTTCTTCGCTACCAACATTGAATATTTCACATCCTTCTTTTGTGCGGTTTTTAGCTAAGATACTTGCATTCACACAGTCTTTAACATGAAGATAAGATTTTTTCTGTGTACCATCCCCAAGTATCTCAATTTCTTTTGGATTTGCTTTTAACTTATTATAAAAATCATAACAAATGCCATGTGTAGCTCTTGGTCCAATTATGTTTGCATATCTGAGGATAGTCCCCCTTATCCCATAAAGATGTGAATAGCTCATTATGTAATTCTCACTAGCTGCCTTGGCCGCGCCATAGTTACTTATTGGTTTGATTAATTCATTTTCAGGAGTAGGCATTTTTGCTATGCCATAAACAACAGAACTTGAAGAGAATACAAATGTTTTGACATCATTTTGTCTGCATGCCTCAAGAACATTTAATGTCCCAACACAATCTTGTTCAAAGTTCTTTATAGGCATAACATAACTATTTTTGACACTTGGATCTGCTGCAAGATGATAGCATTCTTCCATATTTTTCATTGTTTCTTTTAGTTTTTTGAAGTCAAGAATATCAGCTTTTACAACCTTACATTTTGCACCTTCAATGAATTCCATTTTGCCTTCAGAAAAATTATCATAAACAGTTACATCATTGTCAATAGACAATTTTTCAGTAAGATGGCTACCTATAAAACCAGTGCCACCTGTTATCAGAATTCTTTTCATATATGAGCTTCCGTTATGTTAACTTTTAAAGTTTTCTTTTATTTCTCAATTATACCTATAACTACGGCTTTAGCAGTTAGATGTGCGTCATAGTCTATGCCCGCTACATCTACCCATTCTACTTGTTCCCATTTATTAAAATTAGAAACCCGTTTTAGGTAATATTGTTTGTCAAATTTCAGTTTATTCTCTTTAACAAGTTTGTCTAACCAAGGATTATAACCTAAACAGAAAGTAATAATCATCTTGCCATGTGGCGCCAACATCTTTTTCATTGCATTAATTGCTTTAAATGTTTTATTTGGTTCACCGACGCAGTCATTTTCACATCTTTCGTCCCAACCAATGTGCTCTAATGTTGATATGCTTACAATTAAATCATATTTTTTGCGCGGATGATAATCAATTATATCTTTATTTATTACCCCATCTGCTTTTTCATATTTGTCAACAACATCATGTGTTATAGGAGAATAATGCGATAAAACATTTCCTAATTCTAATATTTTTTTACCTTTGTACTCATCAAACACACGCCAGACTATTGGAACTTCAATTGCTCTTTCATTTGTCCAAGTATTATTGGGCTTGTTTATCAGATATTTATACTGTTCTTTTTGGAATGAAAATGTTGCGTTCTTGTTAAATATATAATAGTACCACAGGAATGGTTTGAGGATATATTTATTGAATCCTACATGAACTATGTATTTAATCCCCTTGCTCTTGTAGGCATTGATAGTTCTTGATAAGAACTTCTTAACATTAATCATGGTTGTAATTAATTAAACCTGATTTTTGCTTTATTAATTTTCCGAAGTGGAAAACTTTTAAAGGACACACCTATAAGTAAAATTTATGTCAGAACTAAAGACGGCAGTAATAATTGCTGGTGGAGAAGGATCTCGTCTTAAACCTCTTACAGACGATAAACCTAAATCATTAGTAGAGATAAGTGGGAAGCCAATTCTTTACTGGATTATCAAATGGTTGAAAGTTTATGGGATAAAACATCTCGTTATAGGCGTTGCTTACAAAAAAGAGAAGATATTCGAATTTATGAAGAAGCATGACAATTTTGGTCTAAAAGTTGATTTTAGCGAACATACTGTCGATGGCGGAACAGCACAGGGATTTAAACGCGCATTAAGATTTGTCGATGATGAAAATTTCTTAGCAATGAACGGTGATGAACTTACAAATATGGATATCTCTAAGATGTGGAAAGAACACTTGGCGCATAAACCTGTTGTTACAATGGCATTAGCGCCATTCCATTGCAGATTTAGCGTTGTAAAACTTGAAGGAAATAAGATTATTGCTGGATTCCAATACGGCCATAAACTCAAAGACACGCCAGTAAGCATTGGTGTTTACATTTTTAATCATAAAATAAAAGAAGTCATCCCAGAAACAGGTTCTATAGAAGATTTAGTTTTTGCTAAACTTGCAAATGAAAGAAAGATGGAAGCTTATAGTCTTGATACTTGCGAAGAATGGGAAAGCATCAATACAATAAAAGACATCAAAGAAGCAGAAGAAAAAATTAAAGTCTGGAAAATTTATTAATGTGGCCCATTCGTTCTTCGTAAATTTCTACTGCTATTGGCAAAAAGTCTCGAACATATGGATGTAATGAATCCCAAAAGTCATCTGTTAATTCTTCGGCCGTTGTAAATAATGGTTCAGTATGATCTTTGTCAGTCATTATGTCTTCTATTTTCAAACCATCCGTCGCTTCTACATAAAATACAGATACAGTGCTGTCCATACCAATGCCAGATTCTTCTCTATCATAATTAGATAGAATTCTTGCGTTGCCAAGCATAATTGCTGGTCGTCCATCTGTTTTTATTCCGATTTCTCTTTCCAATGTTTTTTCGATAGATTCCCTTAATGGATAACCTCTATATACTGCTCCACCAACTGGCCATCGTTCTCCATAAGAAGGTTTACGCAATCTTTTGATTGTTAAAATACCGCTTTCCCCAGAACCGACATAAATATCATGACAAGGGCGAATACCTGTTTCGTTATGTTTAATCATAGGTATTTTTAATGGCTCTAAGTTTACTGGCTCTTGCTCTGCATAGTACTCCCCAAATATTTGCTTGTCATGCATAGCAATTCCTTTTCCGTATGTCATAAGCTAATTAAGTTAAGAATGCCTTATAAATGTTACTATAGAGTGGTTACAACTAATCCTTCAGCCTTAAATTCTTGTCAACTTTCCCAGATTCTATCAAATACTTGAATGCTTTTCCTGCCCAGAACCATTTGTCCTGGAAATTTTCTTTGTTTAATTTGAATTCTCCATATGCTTTCAGTAATTCTTCGCATCCTTTTTCAGTTGTCCATTTCATTTTGAATCCAAGTATTTTCTCTATTTTGTTGAAATTAACTCTGTATGATCTCAAATCTTTTTGTCCGCCCTTTGCGTATTCTACTACAGAACTAGGAACATTTTTTCTAACAATCTCAGCAATGTCTTTTACTTGATAATTTTCTCCACCAACAGCAAATACCTGTGATGCTACATCAGTTTTTGGAGCTTCCAATGCTAACTTGTATGCTTCTGCTACGTCTTCGATATGTACAATTGGTCTCCATGAAGTTCCATCACTTAGTATTTTTACGTTTCCTTCTGTAAAAGCATAGCCCATTAAATTATTTAGTACCATATCAAATCTCATCCTTGGAGAAACTCCAAAACAAGTCGCATTACGCATTAATGTTACAGTAAAATCGCTTGAATTCATACCCTTCAAAGCTATCTCAGATTTTAGTTTTGAAAAGCCATAAGGAGTTAACGGAGCAGGTGAATCCTCTTCATTGATTATTTCGTCCCCCTTTACCCCAAAAACAGAGCATGAAGAAGCATAAATGAATCTTTTAACACCTGCTCTTCTCGCAGCTGTCGCGAGCTGTATTGTAGCTAAATAATTTATATCATCCGCTAAAAAAGGATTCAAGTCGCATGCAGGATCATTCGGTAAAGCTGCTAAATGGACTACAGCATCAACACCCTTTAAGTCCTCTTTGCTAATGTCCCTTATATCTTTTGAAATCTGTTTAATTTTCTTACTTGCATCAAAAGTATCTTTTCTTCCGAAGCAACTTATCGGGAAGTAATCACAGTCATAACCAACAACATCATACCCAGCTTTAAGGAGATGATTTGTAAGTATGTACCCAATGAATCCATGATTTCCTGTTACTAAACATCGCATAATTTCACTTCTTTAAATCATTTTTATCATATATTTTAAATTTTGGGACAGCAACTATCATTTTCCCGCCGTGTTCTAAAAAATCTCTTTCTTGATTCTTTATTTCTTCAATGAACTGATATGGCAAAACAAAAAGATAATCTGGATATTTCTTTCTGTATTCCTCAACTGGTATGATAGGTATGCCTGTACCAACAATATACTTTCCCCATTTATCAGGGTTTTTGTCAGTAGCTGCCCTTATCTTTTTATTGTCAACATTGGCATATTGTAGAACTACAAGCCCTCTTGTTGAAGCGCCGTATATATAAAATGTTTTCTTCTTCTTTAATTCCTGATCCAAGAAATTATTGAGATCATCCTTTATTTTGACTATTCTTTTTGCAAACTGGTCATATGGTTCTCTAGTTTCTAGTCCCATATTTCTTTCATATGTACGTAATCTTTCTAAGCGTTCTTTTGCTCCAGGAGAAGTTTTTACTTTGCTATCTTTATGCTTAACATAAATCCTGAAACTCCCGCCATTTACATCATTTAATTCAACATCAAATGCTTCCATTCCATGTTTATTTAAAAGATGCTCAAGCGAATACAGCGAATAATATTCCAAATGTTCATGGCTAATGTTGTCAAATGTGTTGTTCTCTACCATTAAACCAAGATAATTCATCTGTATCAGCCATAAACCATCCTTGTCTAGACATTTTTTAATATCTTCTACAAAAGAATTTGGGTCCTCCAAATCATAGAACATGGCAATCGCAGTTATAACTTTGGCTTTTTTGTTACCAAATTCCTTGCTGTACGAACCATAATTGAAATAATCATGAATTATTTTTGAAGTTCTTGGTATCCCAAGTTCCCATAGATTAGATGGTTCGAAACCGATAGTCTGTATTCCTTTAGTTTTATACTGTCTTAATAATGTCCCATCATTTGAGCCTATGTCAACTACAATGTCTCCAGACTTCAAAGGTATTATCTCTTCTGATTTGTTTGTGAGATCTGTAAGAGCTTTAACCATTGTTGTGCTTATTGCAGATTGATACCAGTATTTTCTATAAAGTAAGTCATGATTAAAAGAATGTTTTAACTGTAACAATCCACAACCGCCATTTTTTGGGTTGCATAGTACTAATTCTAAAGGGCCTTTGTATGCTTCGGTAGTTGGAGTATCCACAAAATTAGTTACGAATTGTTCTCCTAAAGAAAGTATAGGCTCCAAATTTTTAGAACCGCATACTCTACATTTAGTAACTGTAGTATACAACATAAGTTTCTGATAAAAGTGTATATTTAAATAATTAGTGAATACATAAAATTAATATGAGAGTAGCAATGTTTGGCCCTAGTGAAAAAAGCGAGAAAGGCGTGTCTATTTATACAACAGACCTCGCTGATGCTATTAGAAAAAATAATGTTGATGTAGATTTGATAACTTGGAAAATTTGGTCATTTCTTTCTTTTCTGAAAGCTATCCCCAAATTACGAAAATATGATGTTATTCATTTTCAACATGAGTTCGGTATGTTTGGTTACACAGGTATAATTTTTGTTCCGTTAATGATAATCTTAGGTTTGTTTAAGAAAGGTAAAATTGTAACAACATTTCACACTGTGTATAGAAAAGACGAAAAAATATTATCTAATCTAAAAGTATTAAGCTGGCTTAAAAGACTCATCGTTCACCCGCTCCACTATAAATTGATTGATAAATTTTCTTCAGCAGTAATTGTGCACACAGAATTTCTAAAAGAAGACTTATACGAAAGAACAAAAATAGACTGGAACAAGATAAATGTGATACCCCACGGCGTAAGAGAGAATGTTCTCAAATTCAATAAAAATGCCGCAAAAAAGGAATTAGGAATAAAAGGGCCATTATATCTTTTCATAGGATATATTGCACCAGTAAAAGGTGTGGATATACTTCTAAAATATGCAAAACATATAGGTAAAACAATTGCAATTGTTGGAAGTGCGCCAGGCATGATACGCCAGAATTACATAAAAGGGTTATATGAATATATAAAAGAAAATAAAATCGAAAAATATTTACATATATATATTGATGAAAATTTTGATTCCAGAGGAAGATTATGGTGGGTATACTGTTCAGCAGCAGATCTTATATTAATGCCATACCAAAAAATGACAACAAGTGGGATTTTCATAAATGCTATGGAATCAAGAAAGCCTGTTGTTAGCTCTGATTCAAAATATTTCCATGAAATAGCAGAAGATTATGGCTGCGTTAAAATAGTTAAAAAAGATGAAGATTACCCTAAGGTAATAAAAGCTTCAATGAAACAACTTAAGAAAATGGAAGCAGAAGCAAAGAGATTTGCAATTGATAATAGTTTAAACAATATAGCAAAAAAACATATTTACTTATATGATTCTATAATTAAGCATTAAGAGGTACTATGGTCGAACATATAAAGACAATAGCGAAAGGCGCAGGAATATTCCTCATTGGTATGATAATCTCTAAGGTAATTAATTACCTTTACAGGTTAGTAGTTGCTCGTGGTCTTGGTCCGGATAGTTATGGTATTTTTTCATTATGTTTTGCCGTTATATCTATATTAGCAGCACTGGCAATTTTCGGTTTGCCAGTAGCTATAGAACGTTATGTTCCATATCATCTCAAAGAAAAAGGAAAAGTAAAAGGAATAATAGTATTCTCAGTTCAATTAACATTAGCTATCAGTCTAGCTGTATCAATAATATTATTATTTTTTTCAAATAATGTAGCGGCTATATTTGGGAATGAGTTATTAAGTATACCATTTAAAATATTTCTTTTGAGTATACCGGCATTTGCATTTTTGCAACTTTATGAAAGTGTGAGTAAAGCATTCAACAAAGTTGAGTATCAGGTTTATTCACATAGTATATTGCATCCAACAATAAATCTTATCGCAGCGGCAATAGCTGTTTTATTTGGTTTTGGTGTCATTGGGTTAGCGTATGGTTTCTTGTTGGCTTCAATTTTTTCAGCCCTTTTAATATTTGTTTTAGTTGAAAAGAATGTATTTTCATTTTTTTCAAAAATCAAACCTATCTTCATGCGAAGGGAACTACTCTCATTTTCATTGCCATTGGTTTTAACAGCTCTTTTGGGATATATTTTAGGATGGGCCGATACTATATTATTAGGTTACTTTGCTGATGAAAAAATTGTTGGTCTTTATAATGCAGCAGTCCCAACAGCATTACTTCTTACAGCAGTTCCATTGGCTGTGATATCATTATTAATACCAACTATGTCAAGACTATTATCTGAAAATAGAGTTAAGGATATTAAGAGAACATTTTTGACTATAACTGAATGGATATTCTTTGTTAATTTCCCACTATTTTTGATGTTTTTAGTATTTCCGAAACAAATACTGTTATTGTTATTTGGAGAAGTGTATGTAGATGCAAGCTTACCATTACAGTTGCTTTCGATAGGCTATATTATGTACTCAATGGCATATCCCTCATTCAAAATATTGGAACTACTCAAGAAGACCAAATTTTATTTTATGGTAAACTTTATCGCAGTTATAATAAACATAATCTTAAATGTACTTTTGATACCGATATATGGGATGGTTGGTGCAGCTACAGGCACCATGATTGCTTTAGCAATAACATACGTGATAGCTCTTGGTTATGTATTGAGAATGGGTGGGTTTAAAACTATTTCATTTACAATCTGTAAATCCGCTACATTAGCAATTGTACTTATGATTATTACATACAGTATATCCAAACTTATTTTCGGAACTGTGCCATTACATATTTCAATCGCATTGTTCATATTTTACATATGCACTTACATAATCGTTCTTGTGTTTAAAATAATTAATAAAGAAGAGAGAGAGATACTTAATTTGGTATTATCAAAGATAGGTCTAAAATTTAGGATAAACTAAAATGATAACAATCGGCATCGGCGCTTATCGGGAAGAAAAGACAATTTCTGCTACAATAGATGCAATAATGAAACAGAAGATAAAAGCGCCATTTGAGATAATTGTTGTTTGTCCAGATGAAGAAACCTCTTCTGTTGTAAAGGTTTTGATAAAGACGAATAAAAAAATAAAATTAATCAACGAAGAAAAGCGTGAAGGCCAGCCAGCAGCATATAATAGAATAATAAAAGCGTCTAAAGGGAAAATAATAATTTTCACAGATGCAGACGCAACTTTAGAGAAAGGCGCAATTAACAAGATAATTGATGCTTACAAAGATAAAAAAGTCGGAGCAACTGGTGGAAGACCTTATCCAATAAATGACCGAACAACCAAATTTGGCTTCTGGGCACACTTCTTGTTCTATAGCGGACACATAATGAGACTTATGCAATCAGTTTCTAATGAGTTTTATTATATTTCAGGACCATTGTGTTCTATACGAAAAGGAATTATCAACGAGATACCAATAAATGCACTTGCAACAGATGCAGTTCTTGGATTATCAATAAAATTAAAAGGATGGAAAGTTGTCTATGTTCCTGATGCTATAGTTTACCAAAAGGCACCGACAAATCTTTCTGATTTTTTCAAACAGAAACGCAGAACCATGGCCGGATTTTATCAATTAAAGAAATGGTTCCCAACTGCTCCATCAAGATCATTAGGCAGTGAAGCGAAGTATGGTTTTGTTTCTGGATTAAAATATGCTCGAAATTCAATAGAAAGGGTATGGTTCCTTCAACTTGCATTTTATCGAGTAATTGCTTGGCTGCTTGCATTTTATGATATAAAAATAAAAAGAAAAAGTCTTGTGGAGTTATGGAAACCAATAGAAAGCAGCAAATAATTGAATTTGTAAAAGAGCACAAATTTATTTTGCTAATAGCAACAGTATTTTTTTTGAGTCATTTCTTCTTTCTTGATAAAGTTTTCACATCAGACGAAGGAACGCATACATTGATTTCTATATTCTATAAAGATTTGATAACATTTATTCCAACACATTTGTCTGTTTCCCAAATTTATGATTACGCGATTAATTATTTAGTACACTACCCAAAACTTAGCATATATTATCCACCACTTTTTCACATAACTGGATCAATACTTTTTTTCATAAAATCTGATTATGTTACGCTAAGAATTCTTTCTTTGACATTAGGGACGCTTTCTGTAATAGCTACTTACTTTTTGACTATGAATTTCACAAAAAATAAGAAGACTTCGTTGATTGCATCCGCTTTGCTTGCAACTTCACCACTAATAAATATTCTTTCAGTAAATGCCTTAACTGACAATATGCTGCTTTTTGCAGGTATACTCATCTTGTATTTGTGGTATAACTATATTGAGAAAGATAGCCCCAATATTATACTTCTAACTTTAGCTTCAATAGTACTTGTATTTGCAAGACAACAGATGGTTTTGATATTCGTGCCACTCTTTGTTTACGCATTAATATATAAAAAATGGAGAAAAATAATCATACCGTTCATTATAATAAGTGCATTTTTCGGGGTTTATTACCTTGGGTTATACAAACTTGGTGTGCTCCAGGCAAGCCTTTCAGCGGAAGTTGTAGCTTCTTATGAAAATGATCCGTTGTTCACCCAGATTGGTGCATGGATTTATTATCCTAGCGCAATGATATTTAATTATTTGATATTCCCAATATCAATAATCGGATTCTTCGGCATGTATAAATGGTTTAAATCGAGAGAGAAATGGCAGATTTTACTTTTGATATTATTTTTTACTAACTTATTATTTTTCATATTTATACCGAATAAGGACATTCGATTTGTATTACCTATTATTATAACTCTTTCAATAGCTTCAGCAGATGTTCTTAAGTCAGTTATAAAAAAGAAGCAGTACATTCTAGCATTTGCCATATATTTAATCGCAGTACTAACAGTTTTTGTGGCACCAGTTTATCTCGAAAAAGGGAGTTCATATTCATTCATGGACCAGATTGAAAAGCTAGGGGATGTTGCGATTCTTTCTGAAAATAGCAATCTGTATTCATCAAATATTATGGCTGCTTATGCTTCAACAAGCCCAATGGATAAATCATTCTATAGGCCATGCGCATTTTTTGATAATAAAACGCTTTTACAGAATATGCGTTATGCAATAGTCATTCAACCTGTTGATGAAAACTTTAAAGAAGATTATACAAATTTGATAGACTACATAAAAGCAGACACTAACTTCACAAAGATTTACTCGGAGAACGGCACTATTTCAGTTGATGTTTATGAAAACAACAACCATGTCCCCTTAGGAAAAAACTGCAATTATATCTGTATAACTCAAGAAGAAATATGTTCTAAAATGTGAATTCTATCCAAAGTCTTATTATACTTCTGAACATATTTATTGAATCTTTTATTACATTGACCTTGGTTTCTTCACTAGGCTCAATCCATTCTACAGGTATCTCTGCTATTGTTAGCCCAGCTCTTTGTGCTCTTACTAACAGTTCAGTGTCCCAAAACCAATGATTATCTCTCACTTTGTCTAATATAGGTATTACCCGTTCTTTATTGAATCCTTTAAATCCACATTGATGATCTCTAATTTTAGATTTTAGGAATAATCTGACTAGAAAGTTAAATACCCTGCTTGATATTTCACGTTTTATACCACGTTTTATTTTTGAGTTATGCATTAATCTAGATCCAGTTGCTATATCGTTATTATCAAGTGCATTTATGAGCGTTTTAAGATGTTTTAAATCAGTTGCAAGGTCAACATCCATATAAATTACTTTGTTACCTTTTGCAAGCTTTATTGCTCTTGTTAAAGAACAACCTCTGCCAAGTCTTTCATTAGCATGAGATAAAGTCACATTTTTGTCTTTAGACGCAATCTCCTTTGCAATTTCATAGCTTCTGTCACTTGAGCCATCTTCTGCAATTATTATTTCATAACCTAAATTCAATCGTTCTAATTCTGCCTTTACTTGAGCATAGGCATTCCTAACATTTTGTTCTTCATTATACACAGGCAGTAAAATAGTAACTTTCATGCAAATCATTCTTTTATGTCAAACACATTTATACCTTTTTTAACGATTGGATAAAGTCCAATAATATTTGGTATTATCAAAACAATTCTTGCTAAGATATTAAATACAAATGCACTTGCGATTGGGACTCCAAGCAACAAGAATATAATCATGCCACCACTTTCTTGAAAACCTAAACCCGCGGGCGATATTGGTACAAATTGTAGTATTGTTATCAACGGTTGTAATAACATGTATATATAGAATGGGAAACTGAACCCAAGCGCCATGCCTAAAAATGTCCATTCAAATCCTTTAGCAATCCAAGTAAGTGCTGTTAAACTTATAAGTTGAGGATAAATTGATTTTATCTTATCTGCATCATGTTGAAAGCCACACATCTTGGTTACTAATGTAGAAAATAATTTACCAATAATTGGTATCTTAATAAGATGACAAATAATTCCTTCTGCCCTTTTGGACCATAGCATGAACGCCATTAAAGATGCAAATATGACAGCAATTGCTATACCCAATGCAACAAGCCATAATAGTGCGGCGTCAATTTTAATTATACTCGAAAGGAATATTACAGCAAGAACAGAACCAATTATTTTAACAGCAAAATCTATTATTTGGACACCAAATACAGCTGAGAACCCGCTTTCTAGCGGGACCTTATCTTTTATCAGAAATGGTAGTATAAGATAACCGCTTCGTCCTGGTGTGACATCAGAAGCGAGCATGCCACCAAATTCTGCAAGTAACAGCTCCTTAAGAGAAATTTTTCTTCCAATATTCTTAAATACTATTTTTAATCTGAACGCCATAATCACATTCATCACAACATATGCACACATTGCCAAGACGAAAAATCTAATGTCAATCGAAGTTAATGTTTTAACAACATTTTCAATATTTAGAAAATATAATACTACGGCGATTACAATAAGACCTATTGCTAATTGTGCGATTAATCTGAATTTTCTCATTTAGATCACGTAGATTACAAATACAATAGTACTCCATAACCCAATTAACCCAATTATTATTGTACTAACTTGCCATTCCTTGAATCTTCCAAGTTTCATGACAATGTGTGTTATTGAATATACTTTTTCATAAGGCGCTTTTAAAGTTCCATCTGGTTGTAATATCCCAAAGTTTTGCGCTTTCAGCCTGCTTCTTAACTTAAGTAAAAACTCTAAGAACCAAGGAGCGAACATCAGTAAAGCAAATTTCTCTATATTACCAATTACTGCGATTGTTGCCACCATTGCACCTATTGCATATGTCATACTATCTCCAGGAAATATTTTTGCGGGACACCAATTGAATCTTAAAAATGCAAGCAACGCAGCCAATGTTACGAATGCAAGCAAAGCGGCTTCAGTTCTACCGTTCATGTAACTAAATAATCCAAGGAAAAACATGAGTACAGATGCAGTGCCTGCTTCAAGTCCGTTATGGCCAGCAAGCATATTCAATGCATTTGACGCGCCAACAACTGCGATTGGCACTAATAATAATGGATAGAGCATACCAAGATTAACGTCTCCAAGTATAGGTATAGCTATTGTTGAAACTCCAGCCATAACTGCCATCAGCGGTATTGCTGCTCCAACCGTAAGTAAAGGTTTTTCCCATTGCTTAAGCCCCATTCGTTTGAATGTTTCAAGACCATCTCTCTTTCCCTGTTTCTTGATTAAACTTCCAAGATCATCAAAGATTCCTATTAATCCCGCTATTAAGAAAGTCGTAACAGCTGCAAATAGAGTGACAATGTTTGCATTGTTACCATAAAAAAAGGTGTTTATCCATATGAAAAGAAATATGCCAGCCATTATACCAATCAAAACTACCGGCCCACCCATCTCAGCAATTTTAGGTTTTGCTTTTTTATGGATATCAATTCCAACAAGACCGGCATCTTCAAGAAATGTTTTCAGTTTTGGTACCAATAAATATGTAATTGTAAATGAGAATAGTGCACACATCAACATCAAATTGACAAACATTTTACCAACCCGCATTATTTTCTATTTCTGAATAATTAAACTTGTATATTTGGATATTTGTTCCCCTGCCATTCATAGTATACAAATCAAGCTGTTGACCTGTTGTATACACAGGTACATAACCAGGTATCGTTTTTCCTAAAACATATAACTGAGTAAACAAAACATCTTGAGTCTTGTATGGTATGTTCAAAACACCGCCATCAAATGGAAGCACGCAAACCGGCGCTATTGGAACATTATCAGTGTTATTTATATCATAGCATCCAACCTTTTTTACACAGATACATTGTGCTTTGAAGACTTCTGATTTTTGTGTTACTGAATTAAATAATTGGACAAGTATTGGCCCAGTTGTATTTTGTGTAACAGGGATTATGTATCTTAATATGAATGTTTTATCACCAGAATAAAGCACATTGTTAGATCTGAAATCTTGCATTACTTGGCTTGTACCACTTAATGGATCCATCACTATGATCATTGGGTATTCTGGATAAATACCAAGATTGTTTGGTTTGATATTAGTCTGGCTTGCTAATGCATATGTTGAAAAGTAAGATTCTCTTCCAAGTGTCTGGCCATCAGAAAGTGCGCCAGTTAAATTACTTAAACTTCCGAGTCTTGATATCTGATAAAATTTAGGAACATCTTCTGATATTACAAACCAATAATTTGGTTTTCCATATTTATTCAGATAAGCCAAAGCTTCGCTATTGTTATGTGCATTAAATAGATACCCACCAGTATCATAATCGCGTTCTACAAAAAAGTTTCCTGGATCAACAACCGTAGCTCTTTGAGCAACTGTTTGTACAATATAACCATAATCCCACCAATGGGTAAGCACTGAATTTGCTGGCGTGTTATCCTTCACCCAATTTAATGCATCATAATATGTCTCAAGTCCTGGGTACATGTTAGCATTCGAGATTGATGCTACTGCAAACATAAGTACTATCAGCACAGCACCCACCAAATATGGAACAAACTTGTAATTAACATTTATTTTTGAAATTTTTTCTGTGCCCCACTTAAGGAAATAAGATGCCATTATCATTGCTGGGAACGCAAGCATAAAGAATAGTCTAACTGCACCATTTGCTGCAATGGTTGCAATCATGAACCATGTTAAGATCAAAAGGTATGAAGAATTTATTTTTTCAAGATGCTCATGTTTTCTATGTACTAAGAACATAAATGCGACTATAGCTATGCCGAATAGAGTGAAGTAGATGAATTGATTCGAGAATAGTGAATTAACCCACTGATACCTTTGGTCGCTTGAAAAGTTCTCAAAAATCAGTGCGCACATGAATATTGTAAATATGACTGTAAGATATTTTACATAATCGAAATTCTTGAATTCTTTATAGAACATTACTATTCCCCCTAGGAAGAAAAGTATAAAGATTAATCCTACTGAGACAAAGCCCCCCCCGGGACTCATGAACGCAACCCCAAATGTTGACCACCAACTGTTCCCGCTTTCAATAAAAACAGGTGGCTGATTCTCGCTTACACTTTGAGCAAATCTGTTTGTACCAATTGGCACACTTATTCTTTCAACAACAAATCCAAGATTATCAATCAAGAATCCTGGTTTGACTACAGAAATTATTCCGCCAATTAAAAGAACTAAACCAACTCCAACAAGTATATGGAATAATCCATATGGTAACCAATCAAACTGTTTTGGTTTCTTAATGTAAACCGATATTATTCCGAATAATAATGCGACTATTGGTATTAATGCGTACATTTCCGTAAAATATGTTATTGGTGTCCCATATTTTGTAAAAGTCAATAAGATGACAGCAGACGTAGTTATAAACCAAAGAGCAAATGTAATGAGTTTCTGTTTGTTAATCTTTTGTAATAGAACTTCAATTATTATGAAGACTGAAAGATATATTTCAATAAAAAAGAAAAGACCTGAAGAATATGCTGCAAAACCTGTGAATAATCCGCCGAGAATACCGTTTATGTATAACCATTTATCTTTGTTCTTATTTTTATAAGCTCTAAGGAAAAACAAAAACCCAAGTATCATTAATGGTAAAAATAATGGTTCCTTTTCTAAGAAACCCGCGGCTGTTCTGAATAATATTGCTAATGAAAATGCAAGAAATCCGCTTGCGAGCAATGCAGCAAGATCATCTTCAAGTATCTCTCTTGTCAAAAAGAAGAATGCGGCAATTCCAATTACCAGAAGTACTGGTGCAAAATAACCAGCAACATCATACATTGTTGCACTTGGATTAAATATTCTCACAAATTTTAGCGCATAACCAGCAACATAAGCAGAACCAAGATTCTCATTTGTTATATCTACACCGCCAGGATAATATCTTAATGTATCATTTGAAGGAAGTTTATTATTCGCAATGTCATCTGCATATCTTAAAAATATATAAGGGTCATCAGGACTTATTAGATACTTACCTTCCAAAGCTGGGATATTCTGTGTTCTCGAATAAAACGTCATCAAGAGCAATATCAATAGCAAACAGTAGATTACAGCAGTTCTATTTTTCTTTACAAAATTGATTACACCGTCAAATTTTATATCCAATTCAAGCTCAGTGTCTTCTTTTTTAGTTTCATCAGTCATAATTTTACCTTATCATTAGCATTGGAGTTATGCTTACTTCTATCAAAGCACCTATTATTAAAAGTAGCGATGCGAGTGCAATCAGGTCTACAGAATCAAGTAAGATGTCATAGAACTTAGAATCCCTATAGTCGCTACGCACAACAGCTGCTGATATTATTCCGCCTGCGACAGCCCCAAGGAAATATGCACTTAATTCTGGGATACCATGAATCATATATTTCAATAGACTCAGTGATCCTGCTTGGAAATATGCACTAAACAAATCTAGCCCAGTCAAAGCTCCGAGATCAGCTATCTTCGTCTTAATGAAATTGCCCATGGCTACTGCTAATACGCTTGCGTTCCATGAAAGTATGAATATTGCGCCTGCTCCATAGAGGAATGAGAATAAAAGTGAGAAAAGGAGCACTTTGAAATTGTTTAACATTATTATCTTTAAGCCTTCCTCCGCACTGAATGTTGCTGCAGTATTGATATCTGCGCCAAAGAATCCTGTTGGGCCCAGTATAGACTGTATTGTTTCAATTTGTTTTGAGAAGAAAAGATTGTTAATACTCGAAGGAGCCAATATATACACTATAAGGAAACAAATTAAAAATCCGAAGAAAAGATAAGCAAAATCAAGAAATACGTCCAAATGCTTTCCGATGAGAGGTAAATCCTTTATTTTTTCGATGTAGGTCATTTCTTCAGCAGCTTCATCCTCTAATACATGAATGAGTAAAGGTAGTGCTGCTATTGTTGTCAAAAATATTATTGATAAGCTTGGATCAGATGGGAATATAAAATAAGCCAAGACTATGGCGATTATAGCATAAAGTATGCCAAGCACCAGCATGTTTTTCGGATTTTTTCTTACGCTTTCGGCGCTTATTATATTCTCTAAGACCATAATTAACCACAAAAGCGATGTAAATATATATATTACTGAGCGCTTTTACAAGCTGTATGGGCACTAATTTAAGGGATATACTTGTAATCTCTGAAATAGAAATGTCTGGTTTAGCTGGCAAAAAAGTAGCAGTTGATGCGCATAATGCAATAATGCAGTTTCTGAGCACAATAAGACTGCCAGATGGTCAACCACTAAAGGATTCTAGAGGAAACATTACTTCACATTTGAGCGGTTTATTCTATAGAAATCTCAATCTTTTACGCGCGGGCATAAAACCAGTCTATGTGTTTGATGGTTTAGAAAAACCATTTAAAGAACGTGTAATCGCACAAAGAATTGAACGACGTAGGATAGCAGAAGTAAAATATAAAGAAGCTGTTGACGCAGGAGAAGTCGAAAGAGCATCTTCGTTTGCATCCCAGACTGCAAGATTAACATCAGAAATAATCGAAGAATCAAAACAATTACTTGAAGCAATGGGTATACCATGGATTCAAGCGCCAAGTGAGGGCGAAGCACAATGTGCGTTCCTTTGTAAAAATAAAGATGTTTACGCAGCAGTTTCGCAAGACTTTGATACAATACTATTTGGTTCACCATTGTTAATACGAAACTTAAATGTTACAGGAAAAAGAAAATTGCCAAAACAACAAGTTTACGTTACAATTAAACCAGAGATGATTGATCTAAAAGAAAATCTTAATTCATTAGATTTAACGCAAGAACAATTGATTACAATCGGGCTTCTTGTTGGCACAGATTATAATCCTGGTATCAAAGGAATAGGCCCAAAGAAAGCTATTGCTCTTGTTAAGGAAACAAAGACGCTTAAAAAAACACTTGAACAAGTAAAGTGGGATTATGAAATTCCAGCAGAATCAATATTACAGCTGTTTCTTAAACCAAATGTTACAGAACATTACAAATTATCTTGGGGCGAAATAAATAAAGACAAAATTATTGACATAATGTCCAATAAACATGATTTCTCTCTTGAACGAATAAACAATCAGCTTGAGCCAAAAGAAGAAAAACCTAAGAATAAGAGTCTAAAGAACTTTATTTGAATATCTTTAAAAAAGGAGCAAATAATTATTAGTTTTATGAAGGTGCTAAATGCAAATTTAAAAGGAGTTAAAGTAGCAGTAGCCATGAGTGGTGGTGTTGATTCTTCAGTTTGCGCTTTATTGTTAAAAAAAGCAGGCGCAGACGTCTTTGGAGTAACAATGCAAATAGTTCCTTGGTCAAGATGTTGTTTGCCTAAAGATATTCAAGAAGCAAGATTAGTTGCTAAACAACTTGGAATCAAACACTATTTAGTGAATCTAATCGAACCTTTCAAAAAACAAGCAATAGATTATTTTATCAGAGAAAGTAAAAAAGGAAGAAATCCAAATCCATGTGTTCCTTGTAATCAGAAGATAAAATTCGGAGCCCTTCTAAAATTTGCAGAAAAGCACGGAGCAAAATATTTTGCAACAGGACATTATGCGCGCTTGAAAAGAAAACATAATAAGATTCTGCTTAAGCGACCCGTCGATGTTTCCAAAGACCAATCCTATGTTTTGTCAATGCTTCCAAGGAAAGTATTCAAGAAATTAATTTTCCCAATAGGGGATTATACAAAAGAAGAAGTGCGTGAAATTGCTAAGAATAATGGTTTGAAGGTTCACGCAAGAAAATCAAACCAGGATCTTTGTTTTCTAAATTATGAAAAAGGAAAGTTCATAGAGTGGTGGACTAACAAGAAATCAAAACCAGGCAATATTGTTAATGTCAAAGGAGATATTTTAGGGAAGCATAAGGGCATAGTAAACTTTTCAATTGGCCAGCGCCGAAATCTTGGGCTTAATACTTCCAAAAAACTTTATGTCCTAGATATAAACCAAAAAAAGAATGAAATAATTGTTGGCGAGGAAAAAGATCTTTACCGGAAAAAATTCTATGTAACTGATGTAAATTGGTTAATAGACAAGCCTAATAAAATGAATGTTGAGGTTATAATACGAAATAAAATGATTCCGCAGAAAGTAACGGTTATTCCTAAAGGAAAAGATGCACAAGTTATTCCTAAGAAACCAATCTGGGCTGTTTCTCCAGGACAGATAG
>Ga0315283_10000099_pt1 | contig 49466 bp, 47 predicted proteins | sample YL17G09_0_MG_FD_204541 | JGI IMG/M metagenome (GOLD analysis project Ga0315283, IMG submission 204541) | Sediment microbial communities from Yellowstone Lake, YNP, Wyoming, USA - YL17G09_0 | ecosystem: Environmental > Aquatic > Freshwater > Lake > Sediment | place: USA: Wyoming | collected...
CTACCTGCCGTTGCTGCCGTGGATCAGCGGCCTCGTCGGCTCGGCGCCGTGGATCGCGCTGTCGCTGCTGGAGGCTTGTTTCCCGGCGGTGTTCGGTGGGTGTGCGGTTCTGGTGGCCCGTCTGCCCGGTTGGCCGTTGTGGCTGGCCGCGGTGTGGTCGCTGCAGGAATGGCTCAAATCAAGTGTGCCGTTCGGCGGATTCCCCTGGGGCGTAACGGCATTCAGCCAGGCCGATGGCCCCTTCCTGGCGCTGGCACACTTCGGTGGCGCACCGCTGGTATCGTTCGCGATCGCATTGCTGGGCACCTCCTTGTGTGCCCTGGTGCCCGCGATCGCGGGGCGATTTCGCCGCGGTGAAGCCCGAGGCCCGGAAGCTGCCAGGTTCATCGTCCCCGCCGCCGGTATCTGCGCGGTACTGCTCGTCACCGCGGTCGCCGCCCCCGGGATGCGCCGCGCGGGCATGCCGGTGGCGGGCGAACCAAGGATCGTTGTTGCGGCGGTTCAGGGCAACGTGCCACGGCTGGGTCTGGAATTCAACGCTCAACGCCGTGCCGTTTTGGACAACCATGTCCGCCAGACACTGCAACTCGCCGACGATGTCCGTGCCGGCACGGCTCCGCAACCGAAATTCGTGATCTGGCCGGAGAACTCCTCCGATATCGATCCTTTGACCAATGCGGATGCTGCCGAGCAGATCACGGTCGCCGCGCGAGCCATCGGAGTGCCGATCATGGTCGGGGCGGTCGTCGCCCGACCGGAGTCGACACCGGACAACCCCGCCGCGTCCAACACGGTAATCGTGTGGGACCCCGACACCGGCCCCGGCGAACGCCATGACAAACAGATCGTGCAACCGTTCGGTGAATATCTGCCGTGGCGGTCCTTCTTCCGTCGGCTGTCGTCGTGGGCCGATCGCGCGGGATACTTCGTCGCGGGCAGCGGCAGTGGCGTGGTCCGCCCCGCAGGCGTGCCCGTCGGGGTTGCCACCTGTTGGGAGGTCATCTTCGACCGCGCGCTGCGCCAGTCGGTGCGCAATGGCGCCCAGTTGCTGACGGTGCCCACCAATAACGCCACCTTCGATCAAGCCATGAGCGAACAGCAGTTGGCGTTCGCGAAACTCAGGGCCGTCGAACACGGTCGCTACCTGATCGTCGCGGGAACCACCGGCATCAGTGCCGCAATCGCCCCCGATGGCCGGGAAATGGCCCGGACCGCCTTCTTCAGGCCCGCCTATCTCGACGTCGAGGTCGGTCTGCGGGCCACCCAGACCCCGGGTACCCGCTGGGCTGAGCCACTGCAGTGGTTACTGGTGGCCATCGCGGTCGCGGCCATCGGCGCCGCGATACTGCAGAATGGAGGATTCATGCGCCAGTGGCGCAACCGGCGCCGGACCGAGCGTCCCGACAGAGGAGTCGCATGAGCACCCAGGGCAGGAGCCGGGCCAAAAGGGCCGCTGAAACGCCCCCCGGGATCTCCGCCAAGGGGACCCTGGTGATCATCCCGACCTACAACGAACTCGAGAATCTGCCCCTGATCGTGGGCCGGGTGCACAAGGCCAGGCCCGACGTGCACGTCCTCGTCGTCGATGATTCCAGTCCGGACGGCACCGGCGAACTCGCCGACGAACTGGCGCTGGCCGACCCGGACCGGATCCATGTCCTGCATCGCAGGGCCAAGGATGGTCTCGGTGCGGCCTACCTGGCCGGATTCGACTGGGGACTGGCCCGCAAGTACAGCGTCCTGGTGGAGATGGACGCCGACGGGAGCCACGCCCCCGAACAGCTCTACCGGCTGCTCGACGCTCTCGACAACGGCGCTGACCTGGCGATCGGATCCCGCTACGTCGCAGGCGGGACGGTCCGAAACTGGCCGTGGCGCCGGCTGGTGCTGTCTAAAACAGCCAATACCTACTCGCGGCTACTGCTGGGCGTCGGAATTCATGACATCACTGCCGGCTACCGGGCATACCGGCGCGAGGCGCTGGAAAAGCTGGACCTGGCCACCGTCGACTCCAAGGGGTACTGCTTCCAGATCGACTTGACCTGGCGAACGATCAACAGCGGGTTCACCGTGGTTGAGGTGCCCATCACATTCACCGAGCGCGAACTCGGCGTGTCGAAGATGAGTGGTTCCAATATTCGCGAAGCGATGACCAAGGTGGCCCGGTGGGGCGTCGGTGGTCGGCTGGACCGGGCCCGCGGCGCGGGCCGTTAACTACCCGCGGCGCTTGGTTTTGATCAGGTCGAGCCGCTCTTTGAGCAATTCGTCCAATTCCTCGATCGAGCGGCGTTCCAACAGCATGTCCCAGTGTGTCCGGGGCGGCTTGACCTTCTTCGGTTCGGGCAGGTTGCCCTCGATGAGGGTGCCTTCAAGACCGTTGCGGCACTGCCAGTTACCGGGGATTTCGGCATCGTCGGCGAACGGGACGTCGAACTCCTCGCCGTTCTCGGTGCGGTACCGCGCGACCTGACGCGGTGCCAGGTCGTGGTTGCGATCGGTCTCGTAGCTCACAGCCCCGAGCCGACTACCCCTCAGCACACGATCAGCCATCGTCGATTCTCCTCGTATTCAGGCCGGATTCCGTACCGCAAGACCGAAGCGGCGCGGTTGCCGACTGGCCCTATCCTACCGGCCCGCGGGGATGCCCGGTTTAGTCTCAGCACGTGACGCGTCGCACCCGCCCACAGCCGTGCCGCTGGTGCGGTCGTGAGGTGGCCGATCTCGGACTGGGCCGGCGACGGCAATACTGCCGACAATCCTGCCGCCAGCGGGCCTATGAGCAGCGTTCCATGGTCAAGGGAACCCCGGTGCCGGCCGATGCGGTGGTGCTGTCCGTCACCGAGGCCGCGGAGTTCTCCGACCGGGTCTACCAGGTGCGCTGCGCGGCCGAGGACGTCGCCACCGCCGTCGACGAGGGGGCGGCGGCCGCCGACCTCAAAAAGTTGTGCGAGGAGTTGATGCGGGCCGTTCAGGCGGCCGACGGCTGGCGCTGAATCAGCGACGCCGGATCAGCATTCAAAGAGCGTGCCGATACCGGGCGGCGGAGTGGTCGCCCGGGTGCAGCCGTAGGTATCGATGCCGGCGTCGCTGTAGTAAACCCCGCTCTGGCGCGCGTAATTGACACACACCAGTGACGTTGTGTCCGTGCGGCAACGGAAGTCACCGAAGGACAGTGATCTGGCCGCCGCCAGGGGCAGCCCCTGACCGGCACCGAACCGCCCCGGGTCGCCGTGGGCGGAGCCCACCTGCACGGTGGTGCCGTCGAAGTCCACCCAGCCGCCTTTCCAGGCGCCGTAGACATCAGGGGGCTGTCGCGGCGGATCGGCCAGATCCACCAGGCACGCCAACGCCGGTGAGCCGTGCCGGACATCGGTCATGCAACTGGTGCCCGACGGTGTGGTGAACGCGACATCATCACCGAGTGCAGTGCTGACGCCGCCCCGCACAGCGACCCGGTATTCCGCGCTATCGACCGGTCCGGCCGCCTCGACCCAGCGGATCGGCTCGTCGATCGGTGCCCCGGGTTCCGGCGCCGGTGCCCCGGCTTCCGGCACCGACGACGACGTCTGCGCCGAACTCGTGGAGTTTGGGGGCGATCCAGCGGCGCGCGACGGCGTAATCGGCGTCAGTTGGGTTGCGCGCTGCTCGGTCCCCGACAGCTGGGAACATCCTGCCAGCAGCACCGACGCGGCGAGCAGCATGGCGATCCGCATGTCGCCAGGCTAGCCGCCCGCACGGTTCTGCCCTGCCAGGCGCGTCGGTGGTGGCGGGGTTCGCTACCGTCGGTGCCATGCATGAGGACATCGTCCGAGTTACCACCACCGGCGGGGTGGTCGAGGGCTTCACCCTCGACGGGGTCAACCGGTGGCGTTCGATTCCCTACGCGCGCCCGCCCGTCGGCCCTCTGCGGTTTCGCGCGCCGCAACCTCCGCAGGCCTGGGCCGGCGTGCTGCCCTGTCACAGCTTCGGTAGTTGCGCGCACCAGCAGCGCCGCTACACGATGGTTTCTCCGGGTAGATATCAACCGATGAGCGAGGACTGCCTCACCCTCAACGTCGTCACCCCGAAATGGTCGGGCCCCGCACCGGACGGCGAACCTTTGCCGGTGATGTTCTTCATTCACGGCGGTGGTTACATCCTGGGCAGTGCGGCCACGCCGATCTACGACGGAGCGTCGCTGGTCCGCCGCGGGTGTGTGTACGTGTCGGTCAACTACCGACTTGGCGCCCTGGGTTGTCTGGATCTGTCTTCGCTGGCAACACCGGCCAGCCCGATCGACGACAATCTTTTCCTGCGCGACATCGTGATGGCGCTGCGATGGGTGCGGGACAACATCGCGATGTTCGGCGGCGACCCGGACAGCGTGACGATTTTCGGCGAAAGCGCTGGAGCGCACGCGGTGAGCACGCTTCTAGCCGTTCCTGACGCGAAAGGCCTTTTCGCCCAAGCGATCGCGGAGAGTCCCGCCTCAGGCATGGTGAGTACGACCGAAGTTGCCGCTGAGTTCGCGGGCCGGTTCGTCGACCAACTCGGGGTGCCCCGGGACAACGCCGCCGCGGCCCTGCTGCGAGCACGTCCGGCCGACCTCGTGCACGCCATGGACAAGGTGATGAACAACAGCACCATGGTCATGATGGGCGCCGCTCCGGTCGGGCCCACGTGCGGCGAGGAATATCTCCCACTTGACCCGATTGAGGCGATGAGAGCAGGCGTCGCCCAGAAGATCCCACTGATCGTCGGAACGAACGCCGACGAGGGCAGATTGTTCACCCGTTTCCTCAAGCTGCTGCCGACCACGGAGCACGCGATCGAAAGGATGCTGGAACACACCTCGCCGGGCGTGCGCGAACGCGTCCTGGCCGGCTATCCGCACTATCCGCACCCGGATGCCTGCGTGCAATTCGGCGGCGACATGATCTTCAACACGGCGGCCTGGCAGATCGCCGAGGCGCACGCCAAGCTCGCGCCCACCTTCGTTTATCGCTACGACTTCGCGCCGCGAACATTGCACTGGACCGGCTTCGGTGCCACCCACGCGACCGAACTGCTCGCGGTGTTCGGCATTTACCGGTCCCGGGTGGGCGCGGTGCTGACCGCCGGCGTGGACCAGCGGGTGGCGGTCAAGGTCAGCCATCAGGTCCAGTCCCGCTGGAATGAGTTCGCCCACACCGGGGTGCCCGGCAATGACTGGCCGATGTACAACCACACCGAGCGTCCGGTATTTGTATTCGACCGCCATACCCACGTGGAATACGACCCGCATCCGCACCGTCGCGAGGCCTGGGTGGACTTCTCGCTCGCGGACCGATAGGCGCGGCGATCCCGGTGATCGAAGGGCCCGATGATCTCTCGGCGGAGTGGCTGAGCGTAGCGATCGGTGATGGACAGGTCAGCGGTTTTACCGTCGAGCGAATCGGCACCGGGCAGATGAGCGAGTGCTACCGGGTCGTCCTTAGCTACGCGGCGGGACAGCAGGGCCCGGCCTCGGTGGTCCTCAAAGTCGCCGCGACTGATCCGGTGAGCCGGGGGACCGGACTCGCACTTGGGCTCTACGAGCGCGAGGTGCGGTTCTACTCCGAGGTTGCCCCGGGCCTGAGTGATCGACCCGATGGGCCGATCGCGCACTGCTATCAGACCGCGTATGAGCCGGAGACAGGCTTCTTCACGCTGCTACTCGATGACGCCACCCCGGCGGAGGTCGGCGACGAGATCCGCGGAGCCACCATCGCCGACGCCACCCTCGCGTTGACCCAACTCGGCCGTCTGCACGCGCCACTGATCGGCAGCAAGGCTCTTGCTGACGCCGAGTGGCTCAATCGGGAGACGCCGGTGAACCAGGCGTTGATCACCGCGTTGTACGCCGGGTTCGCGGATCGTTACGGCGAGGCGATCACCGACTCGCAACGAGAGGTCTGCGAGCGCCTGGTCAACAGCTTCGACGCCTACGCCGCTGAGGAGTCCACCCGGATCATGGGACTCGTCCACGGCGATTACCGCTTGGACAACATGCTTTTCGGCCGGCCCGGATCGCTACGCGACCTCACGGTGGTGGACTGGCAGACCGTCACCTGGGGGCCGGCGGTGACCGACGTCGCCTACTTCATCGGCTGCGCGCTACACGTCGATGATCGCCGGGCACACTACGACGAACTGCTCCGCGCCTATTACGAAGGACTGGGGCCGAATCCGCCGCTCACGCTCACTGAGGTCCGCGACGGTGTGCGCCGACAGAGCTTCTTCGGGGTGATGATGTCGATCGTGTCCTCGATGCTGGTGGCACGCACCGATCGCGGCGACGAGATGTTTCTGACCATGCTGGATCGCCACAGTAGCCATGTGCTCGACACCGGCGCGCTCGATGGGTTGCCGGCCATCACCTGACGATGGTGGGGCGTCCGAACCGGGTGTGGACCCCCGGGGAGTACAACGCGCGCAACGGTTCTCCGGCCGGCCGCACGCCGCTGGCCGCGAGCAACTCATCGGTGAGTTCAAAGATCGTCGCCGAATGCAGGGGCCACGGTTCGTGTTCATTGGGCACCCACCAGGTCCGACCGGCTTTGCGGGTGTGCGCTCCCCAGCGGGCGGTCAACCAGATTTCCAGCGGTGTCGGTTCCACTGGTCCGCCGGGACTGATGGTCAACCGGCTGAGCAGGCCGCGCTGAGGCCAGCGTCGTAGGCTCTCGTAGCCGATCCGATCGGCTGATCGGGTGATCCGCATCCACGCCCAGGTGTAGGGAATGCCCATCGCGATTCGCACCGCGGGAACCACTGCCAGACGAGATGTTTCCAGCGACAGGAATAACACGCCGTGGCGTCCGTGGTCATCCACCGAGTAGAGCCGAATATTGGTTTCGGCAAAGGTACCGAAGTAGGGCACCGGCGGGCTTAGTCCCACCCTGGTGCGGCTCATCTGGAACGGCACCAGTGCGGCATAGGTCATGCCGTCGGCGAAAACGTCCGGTCGGGTACCTCGCGGAAAGAGGTGGGCGACGTCGGCCGGCCGCACCGGCCAGTGCACGAACGTCAGTTCACCCCAGTGTTGGTCGAACAGAACGGGGCGGGGTAGCGGAGGCGGGCTGATCGGATAACCAGCCAGCGCATCGACTATGACTTGATGACCTGCGTTCCGCCGGCCAACTCATCATGCTTGCCCTGTTTGGTCGGGCTGCTGTTGATCGTCACGGCGATCAAGACGATCGCGATCACGCCGAGCAGGCCACCGATGAAGGGCACGATCGGCAGCAGTGTGAAGGCGTTGCGAATAGCCGACTGCTTGAAGTCCGGCTTCGGTGCTCCGCCCGGTCCGCGCACGGTCAGGCCCAGCGCCATCTTGCCGAGGGTCCGGCCCTGGGTGACTTCCATCGCGACGAAGTAGGCAAAGGTCAACAATCCGGTGAACAGACCGGTGACCAGGATGCGACTGCCGTCATCGAAGAAGAAGGACAGGAAGAACGCGATGATGCCCAGCAGGAGACCGTCGATGAGGCGTGCGCCCCATCGGGCACCCAGACCGCCGGGCTGTCCGCCCCATGCTGCCGGCGGACCCGACGGATACCCACCGGGGGCACCATAGGGGCTCGGCGGTGGCGGTAGGTAACCGGCCGGCGATGGTGGGGGATAGCCAGCGCCGTATTGACTCGGTGGTGCCGGATAGCCGGACGGCGGTGGCGGGGGATAGCCGGAGGGCGGGGGCGGGGGATATCCCGTGCCCTGTGGGGGTGGGGGCGGGGGCGGCGGGAAGCCGGACGGCTGCCCGAAGGCGTTAGGGTCGTTTTCGGTCATCAGCAAACTCCTCCGGTCGGAAATACCAATCTACCGTGCATGGGTTCGGCAGGCACGGCGGCGCAGCTACCGCATCTCGATCATGACCTTGCCGCATTCCTTGCTGCTGTCGAGAACCTCCAGCGCAGCGGCAATGTCGGTGAGCGGGAACCGGTGGGTGATCATCGCGGAAAGGTCGCGGCGGCTGAGCAGGTCGATGGCGTCGCCGAAATTCGCCGGGTACTCGATCGATCCGCGAATGGTCAGTTCCTGCATCAGCACGCTGAGGAAGTTGACGGGCACGGGTTCGTAGTGCAACGCGACCACGCAGATGGTCGAGCCTCGGCCGGCCCGGTCGATAATCTTGGCCAGCATCTTCGACGACCCGGTGGCCTCGATGTAGGCCGAGGTGGCCGGTGCCGTGCCGAACTGCAGCTTCGTCGTGCCGTGGATCCGGCCGAGTTCGGCCCACACGCTGGTCTCTGCGGGATCGATGGTGGCCATCGCACCGAGGCTCTCGGCCAGACGGCGTCGGGTTGCGGACAGATCGACGGCGACGATACCGGTCACACCGCGATCGGCCAGGCTTGCGATCGCCGCTAGACCAATCGGCCCGCACCCGAACACCGCGACCGTGTCGTCGAGACCGACGCCGGCCTGTTCGGCCGCATGCATCCCGACGGCTACCGGCTCGGCCAGGGCCGCGACGTCGAGTCCCATGTCGTCCGGGATCGGGAACAGCCGTCCGCCCCTGGCGGCCTCCCGCACCAGAACGGCGGTGGAAAGCCCGCCCTCGGGCGTTCCGTTACCGATGCGACCGATGGTGTCGTCGCCGGGATGCACGACCACCCGCTGTCCCGGGGTGATGGCGGTGACCTCGGCCCCGACGGTCGTGACGATGCCTGCAAATTCGTGTCCGAGTGCCATCGGCTCTCCGCTGGGCCCGGCCAGTCCGCCGAGGCGGATGTAACTCAGGTCGCTGCCGCAGATACCGCAGGCTCCGATCTCCACGATCGCATCCCGGGGCCCGCACGGGGGCAACTCAACCCGATCGAGGCTGACCTTTCCCGCATCGACGATTCGGACCTGTTCGATGGTGGTCATTGGGCTCTCCTCGGTTCGCGACGGCCGGGCCGCGATGGGCGATAGGTTGGTCGATGCCGCGTGCGGTGTGGCGTACCAAACATAACGACCAGGAGGGAGAAGCGAACAGTGGGTTCTCCGGCGCAGATCATTGCTATCGACGATCTCATTGATCCCCGGCTCACCGAGACGCAGCGCCAAGTGCTCGAGTACACCGAATCGCGGCTGGTTTCCCTCGATATCGACGCGATGATCGCCGACGCGGTTGAGCAGGCGGGTTCCGATGATCTCGGGTACACCGGCGAATTCGCCGGCCGTCTCAGTGCCTACGTGTCAGCGGTTGAATCCGATACGGCTCTCACCCAGCTGGGTCGCGGCACACTGCGGTCACGCATTGTCCGGCTGCTGCGGAACCGGATCTCGCTAGCCGACCTGCTCAAGCGCTACCCGGAGATCGAGTCGATTGAGATCGAGGGGCCGATCATCGTGGTGGGCATGCCGCGATCGGGCACCACCCACCTGGTGAATCTGCTGGCGGCCGATCGGCGCCGCCGGGCCCTGCCGTACTGGGAGAGCCAGGAACCCATCCCGGCACGTGGTCGCGGGCCCGACGTGTACGGGGTCGATCCGCGCTACGGGCGCGCCCGGGCTGAACACGACGCGATGCTGACCAACATGCCACTGGTGGCGGCGATGCATGACCAGTTCCCCGAGGCGATCGAAGAAGAGGTAGAACTTCTCGATCTGGATTTCGCCAGTTACATCCTGGAATGGCTTGCTCGCGTTCCGAGTTGGCGCGACACCTATCTGGCGCTTGATCAGAGGGAGCACTACGCCTACATGAAGAAGGTGCTGCAGGCGCTGACCTTCTTTCGGGGTCCGCAGACCTGGGTGCTGAAGTCCCCGCAGCATTCCGAGCAGTTATCTGCCCTGATGGCAACGTTCCCTGACGCGACGGTCGCGTTCACCCACCGCGATCCGGTCGCCGTCATCCAGTCGACGGTCACGATGATGGCGTACGCGGATCGTCTGCGCCGCAGGAGCATCGACCCGGACTGGCTGATCGAGTACTGGACCGACCGGATACACGTTCTGCTCAGTGCGGGGGTGCGGGATCGCGATCTCGTGCCAGCCGAGCGCAGCATCGACATTAGCTTCCATCAACTGGGCGGCAACGAGATGACCATCCTGGAATCGCTCTACGCCCGCGCCGGCATTGAGTTGACACCGGGGGCGCGCAAGAGCTTCGACCGATATCTCGGCAGCAATCCCCGCGGTAAGCACGGCAGCATCCGCTATGACCTGCAACGCCACTTTGGAGTTTCTGCCGAAGAGGTGCGGTCCCGATTCGACTTCTACTTCGACCGTTTCGATGTCCGGCCCGAAGTCGGCGTCCGGTCTGGCGAGAACTGACAGGAGAGCTTCATGACGGATTTCGAGCCCGTATACCTGACCCGTCCGGGCGCCGAGGCGATGCTGCCCGCGACCTCCGATGTGGTCGAGGAAGTCAGCCCGGGGATCTGGTGCTCGCCGGGACTGTCCAACGTCTTCATGATTCCGACGTCAGAAGGTCGGGTGATCATCAACGCAGGCATGGGATTCGAGGGCCCCGTACACCGCGCCAACCTTGATTCCGTCGACCCCTCTCCGGTGCGCTATATCATCGTGACGCAGGGTCACTACGACCACGTCGGCGGGCTGGACAGCGTGCGCGATCCCGACACGCAGATCGTGGCGCAGGCCAACTGGGAGCAGTGGCGTGACGACAATGAGCGCCTGGTCCGCTACCGATCCGCGCGCAGCGCCTTCGCCTTCTCCGATACCCTGGCCACCGGCATCGCCAAGATCCAGGAGCGGTTCGGCCGCAAGCTGCCCGGCCAGAGCACGCCGACGGCGGACATCGTCGTTGAGGACACCCTCACATTGACCGTCGGCGAACGTACCTTCGAACTGATCGCCACGCCGGGCGGTGAGACCACTGACTCGATGGTTGTCTGGCTGCCCGACGAGAAGATCTGTCTGTGCGGCAACGTGTTCGGCGCGCTGTTCGGCCATATCCCGAACCTGGTCACCATGCGTGGCGACCGCTATCGCGACGCGCTTACCGTGATCGACACTGTCGAACGAGTCCGCGCACTGGAACCCGAGGTTCTTCTCAGCGGTCACTTCGGGCCGATCACCGGCAAGGATCGGATTCACTTCGAACTCACCCGGCTGCGTGATGCTGTGCAGTACGTTCACGACGCTACGGTCGAAGGCATGAATGCCGGCAAGGACGTCCGCACCCTGATGCGTGAGATCGCCCTGCCGGAGCACCTGGAGCTGGGACAGGGATACGGCAAGGTGGCCTGGGGTGTCCGGGCGATTTGGGAGAACTACTCGGGGTGGTTCCATCACCGATCCACCACCGAGTTGTATCCGATCGACCCCGGCGACATCAACGTCGACGTGGTGGAACTCGCCGGTGCTGATGCCCTCATCGTCCGGGCGCAGGCGCACCTGGACGCCGATAGGCCCGTGGAAGCCATCCATCTGGCCGAGATAGTGGCCGATACCGATACCGGCCACCAGGGGGCACGGCAGGTATTGAAAACGGCTCATGAGCGACTGCTGGTCGACAGCAATAACTTCTGGGAGACCGCATGGCTGAAGAAACAAATCGCGAGCTACGCATGAACGCCCGGGTTGTATTTGATTTCACCGGTACTCGTGTGCTGATTACCGGCGGCACCAGCGGTATCGGGCATGCAACGGCCGTGTTGTTCCGTAATGCCGGAGCCGATGTCACCATCACCGGTACGCGATCGAGCCAAGGGGACTACCAGACCGATCTGTCCGGGATGAGCTACGCGCAGCTCGTCCTCACCGACCCGGCATCCATCGACGCCCTGAAAGAGCGCTTCGACGCTCTCGACGTCCTGATCAACAACGCCGGTGCGAACTTTCCTGGCGGCCTGGACGAATCGGCGCCCGACGGCTTCGACGCATCCGTAGCCCTCAACCTCAATGGGACCTACCGGTTGACGGTCGCGATGCGGCGGGCACTTAAGGCCTCCACCGCACCGGGTGGCGCGGCCGTGGTCAACCTGTCGTCGATGTCGGCACTGCGGGCGGTGACGCTGGTGCCCGGATATAGCGCTGCCAAGGCCGGGATCATCGCTTTGACCCGCACACTCGCGGTCAAATGGGCCAAGGATGGCATTCGGGTGAACGTGGTGGCGCCGGGGACGATCGATACCCCGATGACCGCGCCGATGCAGGGGATTCCTGCGTTGATCGACTCCGAAGTGGCGCTCATTCCGCTGGGCCGGTTCGGCCGTGCCGAAGAGATCGCCCCGACGATCGCTTTCCTGTGCACCGAGCACAGTTCCTACACCACCGGGGCGTTGTTTGTTGTCGACGGTGCATCGGACTGCTTCTAGCTATCAGGTTAGGTTCATGGCATGGCCGAAACCGATAACGACGTTGCCGCCGATACTGCGCGACTGTTCGCTCTCGCCGAGTCGGTCATCGGATTCATGCCGGCTGATGAAGGTAAAGCTCTCTTCGACGCGGCTGTGCGGTACCTGTCCGGTGGGGTAGCGGTGGAGATCGGCACCTACTGTGGCCGCTCGACCGTCCTGCTCGGCGCGGCCGCGACCAGGAGTGGCAGCGTGCTCTATACCGTTGACCACCATCACGGTTCCGAAGAGCATCAATCCGGCTGGGAGTTCCACGACACCACGATGGTCGACCCGGTCAGCGGACGCTTCGACACGCTCCCGACGTTCCGTCGCACCCTGGATGCCGCCGACCTCGAGGACACCATCGTGGCCGTGGTCGGAAAATCACCGGTGGTCGCCCGCGGATGGCGGACACCGCTGGAGTTGCTGTTCATCGACGGCGGACACAGCGAAGAAGCCGCGCAGGCGGATTTCGATGGCTGGGCCGGGTGGGTGTCGGTCGGTGGCGTACTGATCATCCACGATGTCTTCCCCGATCCCCGTGACGGTGGCCGACCGCCCTACCACATCTATTGCCGCGCAATCGACTCCGGGGAGTTCACCGAAGTCGGTGCTACCGGATCGTTGCGGATACTGGAACGAACCCGTGGCGTGCCCGGCGATCAGCTACGGACGCACTCGCAGTCGTAGTCGCCTTCCAGTCCGCGGGGAAGCGCGTCGTCGCGGAAGATTCCGCTGCCGGAAGTGGTCTCCGACAGCGAGTCGGCCGCGAGGATCATGGCCGCGCCGGTCCAGGTGGTGCGCTCCACCGGCCAGCGTTTGCCGTCAGAGAACACCAACCCGGTCCAGTACGAGCCGTCGACTTCGCGGAGGTGTTGCATGGCGGCGAATTGCTGGTGCGCCCGGTGACGATCACCCATGGCGTCCAGTGCCATGACCAACTCGCAGGTTTCGGCTCCGGTCACCCAGGGGCGGTCGTCAACACAGCGGATGCCGAGACCGTCGACGACGAAATCACTCCACCGGCCCGCGATCCTGTCGTGGGCGGTCGCGCCGCGAACAGCGCCGGTAAGAATCGGGTAGTACCAGTCCATCGAGTGTCTCGGCTTCTCGGTGAACGCATCGGGGTGGGCGGTGATCGCGTGGCCCAGTCGGCCGACCGCGACCTCCCATTCCGGCTGCGGCTCGTCGACAAAATCGGCCAGAGCCAACGCGCACCGGATGCTGTGAAACGTGCTGGCGCATCCGGTCAGCAAGGCCTCGTCGAACACGCCGTTGGGCCCTTGCGCCCAGTAGATCTCACCGGTGCCGGCTTGAAGATTCAGCACAAAGTCGATCGCGCCGCGCACGGTGGGCCACATCCGTTCGGCGAAGGCGCGGTCGCCGGTGATCAGCACGTGATGCCACACTCCGGTGGCGATGTAGGCGCAGAAGTTACTGTCGCTGTTCGCGTCTTCGATGATGCCTCGGCGGTACTGAATCGCCCAGGATCCGTCGCTGCGCTGGCGGGTCCGACTCCACTCGTAGGCTGCGCGGGCTTGCTCGACCAGACCGGCGGCAGTCAGTGCCATCGCGCACTCGACGTGGTCCCACGGATCGGTATGGCCGGCGATCGACCAGGGAATCTCCCCGGAGGACAGCTGGATTGCCGCGATCGACTGAGCCGTCTGGCGGCATTGTGCAGGCGTGAGTATTCCGGCGATACCCGGGACGCCGTCGGTATCAGGCCCGTGCATCGCTCTTGAGCTTCCCGAGAGGTTTTTCGAAATACAGGGCGATGCTCTTACCGACCACCGGATTGAGAACGGTTTCAGTCACGCGGGTCAGCGCCGGCTTACTCATCATGTCCCACACCAGCAGCTTGTGATACGCCTTGACGACTGGGTGTTCATTATTGTCAACGCCCACAGCGCATTTGAGCCACCAATACGGCGAATGCAGCGCGTGCGCGTGATGCGATCCGGTGAACCGGACACCCCGGGACTCGACCTTCGCCCGCAATTCGTCGGCCTGGTAGATCCTGATATGGCCACCCTCATTGGCGTGATAAGAATCTGAGAGCAGCCAGCAGATCTTCTCCGGCAGCCACCGCGGCACCGTGACGGCAAGCGATCCGCCGGGTCGCAGCACCCGAACCAGCTCGGCGATCGCGGACTCGTCATCGGGGACGTGTTCGAGGATCTCGGAGGCGATCACCACGTCGAAGGTGCCGTCCGAATAGGGCAGCGCCAGTGCATCGCCCACAACCACCTGGGCCTTGGCCGAGTCCGGCGCCTCACCGGCGATTGCCTGCAGCATGGTGTCGACCTCGGCCAACTCCTCGGCATTTTGGTCGAAGGCGATCACGTCGGCACCACGGCGGTAGGCCTCGTAGCTGTGCCGGCCGGCTCCGGCGCCGACATCAATGACCTTGGTTCCGCCTCCGACGCCGAGCCGGTCGTAGTCCACCGTCAGCATGGTCGGTCGACCGCCGTTACTTCGCGGTGCGCCATCCCGGTGCGTGCGATCGCCCGGTCGTAAACGCGCACCGTTTGGGCGGCCACCGATTCCCAGCTGAAGACATCCAGCGCGCGTCGCCGGCCGGCGGTACCCAGCCACTGCCGCCGTCCCGGGGAGTCCAGCAGGCGGCCCAATGCGCCGGTTAGTTCCTCGACATTGCCGGGGGCCACCAGGTCTGCGCACTCGCCCCCGGAGCCGAGTACTTCAGGCAGTGCGCCGGCGCGGCTGGCGACGATCGGGGTGCCGCTGGCCATCGCCTCGACGGCGGGCAGCGAGAAACCTTCGTAAAGCGAAGGAATGCAGGCGATTTCCGCCGAGGCGAACAGTGCCGCGAGGTCATCATCGGACAGTCCGTTGGCGACATGGACGATATCGGACAGGCCCAACTCCGCGATCAGCTTCTCGGTAGGGCCGTTGGGTTCGAGCTTGGCCACCAGTTGCAATTGCAGGTCGTGGTCGGCGCGCAGTCTGGCGACGGCCTGCAGCAGGTGCCCGATGCCCTTCAACGGACGATCGGCCGAGGAGATGGCGATGATGCGGCCCGGAACCCGCGGCGCCTCGGCGGGTTTGAACTGTTCGGTGTCCACCCCCAGTGGAACCACGTGTAGCTGGTCGGGATTAACGCCGAAGTCATCGGCGATATCGGCTGCCGACGACGTGGACACCGTCAGCAGGTCGGGGATCGCCCGCGCGACCTTCTTCTGCATCGTGGTGAAGCCGTACCAGCGGTGCACCGAGGGCTTGCGCCACCACCGTGCCGCGTCGAGGTCGAGTACGCGGTCCCGGGTGATGGGGTGGTGGACGGTGGCCACGACCGGCAGGTGCGCCGCGATATCAAGCAGGCCGGTGCCGAGGCACTGGTTGTCGTGCACCACATCGAACTCAGCACTGCGTTTGGCGAGCAGTCGTGCCGCCCGCAGGCTGAAGGTGCGGGGTTCGCCGAAACCACCGGTCCACATGGTGCCCAACTCGAGCAGGTCGATGCGGTCGCGGATCTCGCGGATGTGCGGAACTCGGAACGGATCGGGTTCGCGGTACAGATCGAGGCTGGGCACCTCGGTGAGTCGGACCCGCGCGTCGAGCACCTCGGGATAGGGCTGACCGGAAAAAACCTCTACCCGGTGGCCGAGTTCGACCAGGCCCCGACTCAGGTGGCGGACATAAACGCCCTGGCCACCGCAGTGTGTCTTGCTGCGGTAGGACAGCAGCGCGATCCGCATGCTCACACTCCGCCGAGGGCCGAGAACGGTGCGCCGGGCGAACTGGACATGTGTCCACCCTATATTTCGACCAGCTAACCATGCAAAGCGGGTCAAACGGCCCGACTACCGCCGAAGGGGTCGCGGACCTGGCGTGACCCGTCACGTCAGGAGTCACCAACCCGTGGACAGCACCCGGTCGAGCATGGCGACGAAGAAGTCGGCCGATTCCCGAGTGAGGCACATCGGTGGCTTCATCTTCAGCACATTGAGACGATCACCGGTGGGCTGCACGATCACCCCGAGTTGCAACATCCGCTCACAGATTGCGGCGGTCTCCTCAGCCGCCGGTTCTAGCGTGATGCGGTCCCGAACCAACTCGACTCCCATGTACAGCCCGCTGCCGTGGACGGTGCCGATCAGCTGGTGGCGGGTGGCCAGGTCGAGGATCCGTGCTTTGAGGTGATCGCCGACCGTCAGCGCGTTCTCCTGGAGCCGCTCGTTGCAGATCACGTCCAAGACGGTCATCCCGATCACACACGACACCGGGCTGCCGCCGGCAGAGGAGAAGAAGTACCCCTGGGTGCGGTAGGCCTCGGCGATCGCGCGGGTGGTGATGACCGCACCCAGTGGTTGGCCGTTGCCCATCGCCTTGGCTACACAGACGATGTCGGGTATCACGTCCTGCTGCTCGAAGGCCCAGAACCAGCGACCGGTTCGGCCGTAGCCCACCTGGACCTCGTCGGCGATCGCCAACCCGCCCACAGCCCGCACCGCCGCATAGACCGCGCGCAGATATCCGTCCGGCAACGCCATCCCGCCGGCATTGCCGTAAAACGCTTCAGCGATGAACGCGGCCGGCGGATGTCCCTGGGCGGCGAGCGTTTCGATGATCGATACCGCTTCCGGCGCGTACTTCACCGCCTCAAGGCCACGATGTTCGCCGCGGAACGCGTTGGGGGAGGGCACGGTGTGCACCCAGGACGGTCGGGTGGACAGTGCGTTGGGATTATCGGCGATCGACGTCGAGATCGCGTCGGTGGCGTAGGTCCAGCCGTGATAGGCCTCCGCGACGGCGACCACGTCCTGGCGCCCGGTGGTCGCCATGGCCAGTCGCAGCGCCAGGTCGTCGGATTCGGACCCGGAGTTGACCAGGAACACCGTGTCCAGCGGGTCGGGCAGGGTGGCGGCAAGGCGCTCGGAGAACGTCGCCACGCTGGCGTAATTGAACCTCGAGTTGGTATTGAGCCGGCGCCATTGCCGGGCAGCGGCATCGGCGAGTGCCGGGTGGCCGTGGCCGATCACGGCGACGTTGTTCACCATGTCGAGATAGACGCGGCCGTCGGTGCCGATCAGGTGTTCCCGCCAGCCGCGTTCGATGCGGGGCGGGTCCTGGTAGTAGTGCTCCTGAACTTCGGCGAACGCGCGAGATCGCCGCCCGCGCAGAGTGGCGCTGTCCTCGGCAAGTGGCGGCGTGGGCTGTAATCCGAGCAGCGGTGCCGGATCACTGACTCGATCCAACCAGCCGGCCGCGTACTCGGGCCGTACGAAATCAGGCACCTCCGCGACGCCCGCACCGGCATGGGGATGGCGCAGACAGTGAATCCACACCGGGCCCTCGATCATTCCCAGGGCAGCGCCGGCGGCGACGTCACGCGCTGCGGTTGTCGCACCGTGGGGTCGCACTTCACCCCTGACTCTGACGATCCCCGCCTGCGCTGTCAGCGTGAGGGTCGTGCTGTCGACGGTGGCCGTCACCTCCACCACCCCGGGCCACGGCGCGGTCAAGGTCAGGGCTGTGGCGGGCCACAGCCGTACCCCGGTGGCCACGGTCGGCGATGAGGTCTCACTCAGTGTCGTCGATCGGGTGAGTTGTGCGTGACCGAACGTGGTCATGACTGAGGTGGCCCCGGCTCCGACGGCAGATCGGGCCAAACGCTCTTCGCAGTTGGCGCTGAGCCATACGCCGTTGTCCATCGCGTCGGACTCAACGGAAAGGTCAAGTCGAGTGACGTCACCCGGCTCAAGCCCGAGGATGAGTGAAGCCGTACCGGTGATGAGTTCCAGTGGCTCAGCGACCCCGAGAGCGTGCCGGATCTGATTCGTCATGACGTCGAGTGGAAACTCGGTCGCACGATCGAAGACCAGCAACTCGACATCCTGCCGGGTATTGGCGTAGAGGTTGTCGGCGTCGATTGCAGACTGTTGCATACCGCTGACCACCAATACGGCCGCGCGTAGTACGACCAGCGGCCACAGGGCCTCGATCTCGGCCGGACCCAGCGGGCGGATCGCGTGGAAGGCTTCGATGGCCACCAGCGTGCTGGCGGGCGCGGCACCGTCGTGACCCAGGACCGAGGCGACGGCAACGGCCAGTTCGCTGACCGTCCAGGAGCGCGTCAGGTCTCCGAAGTCGATGAGGCCGTTGGGAATTCCGTGTGGATCGCACACCACGTTATCGCCGGTGACGTCGCCGTGAATGACCTGCACCGGCAGATCTGCGGCGAGTCCATCGATGACCGACCAGGCCCGGGTGGCAGCCGACTCAAGCGCCTCGCGAAGATCGCGGTCCTCGACATGCTCAGCGAGCAACTCCACCGTGCGCATGCCATGCCGCAGATCCCACTGCAGTACCCGGTCGACGCCGGTGTGATCGAAATCCGCCAGCGCACGAGTGGTCCGGCCAGCCAGGTCACCAAGGGCAACCAGTTGGGCAGGGCTGAGGTACACCTCACCGCTGAGCGTTCCTCCATCGAGGTAGCGGATCACCCGGGCGAGCAACCCGCCGTCGACGTCGACCGCGGCAATCGGATCCTTGCCGGCGAACTCCAGATTGGTGGCGGTTCGAATGTCCTCGGCCGCGCCGATGAAGGCCGCCGCAGCGTCCTGGGCCTGGAGCTCGGTCAGGCTGAAAACGGGGTTGGCGATCTTGAGCACACCGACCGGTGTTCCGCAGTCCGGTTCAGAGACGTGCTCACGCAGCAGATAGTTGACATCCTGCTGGCTGCCGAGCGAGGTGACGGCGGCGTGCACGCCGAAAAACTCGGCGGCGATGGCGCGGGCTTGCTCGTCATTCACGGCCGGAACCGGTAACTCGGCGGTCCGGAAGAAGTCGAACGGGCTCACGAGCGTAAAAGATACCGTGGGAGCATGCGAGCCCTATTGATCGTCGACGTGCAGAACGATTTCTGTGAGGGCGGGTCGCTGGCCGTGAACGGCGCGGGCGACGTTGTCGCCGCCATCAACACATTGCTGGCCGACGCCGACTGCTACGACCACGTGGTGGCGACGAAGGACTACCACATCGACCCGGGTGATCACTTCTCGGTTGATCCGGACTATGTGTCGTCCTGGCCGCGGCATTGCGTGGCGGGCACGTCCGGTGCCGAATTTCACCCCGACCTGCAGACCGTTCGGATCGAGGAGATATTCCTCAAGGGCGCCTATCGAGCGGCTTACAGCGGATTCGAAGGCAGCGCTGACGGGGTAGATCTGGCTGACTGGTTGCGTGCCCGCGGGGTCGATGAGGTGGACATCGTCGGTATTGCTACCGATTATTGCGTGCGGGCCACCGCTGAGGATGCGGTGGATTGCGGCTTCGCCACCCGGGTGCTGGTGGATCTGACGGCCGGCGTTGCGCCTGAATCAACCGCTGCGGCGCTGGACGGGATGCAACGCCTCGGAGTCGAACTGGTCGCCGGCGTCTGACGACAGTCGGCACGGCGGGTGCGTCTCTGCTAGGTCTCGACCCGTTTGCGGCGATACAGGGTGCCGACCGCCAGCACGATGAAGCTGATGGCCAGGATCGCCGTCGCCAGAACGTTGATCTGCGGCGGCACGGCCGCCTTGGTGGCCGCGTTGACATAGAGCGGGTAGGTCACGGTGGACCCGCTGACGAAATAGGTGATGATGAAGTCGTCGAGGGACAGTGCGAACGAGAGCATGGCGGCGGCGATGATTCCGGGCACGATCAGTGGCAGCGTCACTTTGAAGAAGGTCCGTACCGGACCTGATCCCAGATCCAGCGACGCGTCTTCCAGGGACCAGTCGAACCCGCGGATGCGTGCCCGGACCGTCATCGCGATGAAACTGACCTCGAATGCCACGTGTGCGATCAGGATCGTGACGTAGCCCGTCGCCCAGCCCAGGCTGAGGAACAGCGTCAGCAGCGACGCGCCCATCACCACCTCAGGCGAGGTCAGCGGCAGGATCAGGAAGGTGTCCACTGCTGTGCGGCCGCGGAACCGTTGCCGCACAAGCGCTATCGCCACCAATGAACCCAGCACCAGGGCGATCGCCGTCGAGACCGCCGCCACGTTCAGACTGAGCTTGAGTGCCTGGGTGAGCGCCGGGTACTTGAAGGGGTCGGCCCAGTTGTCCAGTGTGAAGCCCTGCCAGGTGTAGTTGAATTTGCCGGCCGGTTTGTTGAACGAGAAGACGATGATGACCAGAATCGGGACGAACAGGAACAACAGCACCAGAGCGGCCAGGGATCGCAACGCGAAGTCGCCGAGCTTGAAGCTGCCCCGGAAACTACGGCCGGGGCCGGACAGCGAGCCGATCGCCGGAATGCTCATGCTGAGCCCCCCCGGTGATCGCGCCGGCCGATCACACCAGGTCCTCGGTGCCGAGCGCCCGGGTGTAGGCGAGCACTCCGACGAGGATCAGCGCCATCAGCACGAAACTCATCGCGGCGGCCACTGGATAATCCTTGACCACCAGGAATTGCTTCTGGATGACGTTGCCGATCATCGTCGTTTTGGCGCTTCCCAGATAGTCGGCGTTGATGAAGTCGCCGACCGAAGGGATGAAGACCAGAAGACTGCCGGCCAGCACGCCGGGCAGCGCAAGCGGGAGAATCACCTTGCCAAACATCCTGCGATTGGTCCCGTAAAGGTCTCGGGATGCTTCCAGCAGGCGAGGGTCGATCTTCTCCAGGCTGACATAAAGGGGCAGGATCATGAAAATGATCCAGTTGTAGGTGAGGCCGCCGATCACCGCCCAACTCGTCGAGAGCAGTCGGCCTTCGCTCGGTAACAGCCCTACCGAACCCAGTGCGCTGACCAGCCAGCCCTGATCGGCCAGAATCGTTTTCCAGGCGATGGTGCGGATCAGGAACGTCACAAAGAATGGCAGGATCACCAGTCCGAGAATGAGATTCTTGTACCGGCCGGCCTTGAACGCGATCACATAGGCCAGTGGAAAGGCCAGCAGCAGGCACAGCACCGTGGCCGCGAGGGCGTAGCCGAATGACCGGAGGATCTGGTCCCGGTATTCGCTGAGCGCCTGGCCGTAATTGCTGAAGTGCCAGGCGAAGGTGAGCTTGGGCAGATAAACCGAGCCGCCCATCGTCGACAGCGACGTCCGCAACAGCGATACGAACGGCACCACGTAGAACACCGCGAGGTACGCCATCGCGGGCAGGATCATCAGATACGGCGCGATCTTGCTGCGCTGACGATTGCTGCCGGCCACACCCGCCATGGGTCAGCCGCCGGTGACTGCGGCGTAGGCCTTGTTGAAGTCGGTCGTCTGCTCGTCGGTCAACGTCGGCCAGGCCTTCAGCAGGTCAAGAGTCGCCTTCGGCGGGTTCACCAACGGGTTGGCTGCCAGTTCCGGGTCGATCTTGGTGAGATCGTCGGTCATGTCGCTCAAGACCGGCACGTACTGTGTCTCGGCGATGAGTTTGGCGTAGTTCGCCCGGTCATAGATGAAGTTGATCCACTCCTCGGCGGCCTTCTGGTTCTGCGTGGTGTACGGGATCGCCATGGTGTCGACGAAAGAGGTGCTGCCGGATTCCGGTACCACGAACCTCAGGTCCGGGTTGTCCTTCTGCAACTGCACCACATCGCCCGAGTAGGCTTGGGCCACAACGATATTGCCCGCGGCGAGGTCGTCGGCATAGTCGTTGCCGGTGAATCGGCGGATCTGACCCTTGTCCTTGTATTCCTTGATCACGTCAACGGCCTTCTGGACGTCCGCGAGCTGGAGGTTGTCCAAATCAGCGCCCTGCGCCCTCAGGAACATGCCCAGCCCGTCCTGGGTGTCGGCGAACAGGCTGACTTTGCCCTTGAACGCCGGATCCCACAGGTCATCAAGCTTGGTGATGTCGCGGTTGGTGGCCGCCCGGTTGTAGGCGAGGCCCACCATGCCCGACATGTAGGGCGCGCTGAACTTGCGGCCGGGGTCGGCGCTGGCATTCAACAGATCGGTTCGCATGTTCTTCTTGTTGGTCCACCGGGTTTCGCTGATCTCGTTGAGCCAGCCGAGCCCCTTGAGGCGAGCCATCATGAACTGGGTGGGCACCACCAGGTCTGCCCCGATGTCTTGCTTGCGCGACAGCGGCTCCTTGTTCTTGGCGAACCACTCCTCGTTGTCGTTGAAATCCTCCTTGTAGTCAACCGTCAACCCGGTGGCGGTCTGGAACGCTGCGACGAAGCCCGGCGCCATGTACAGCGGCCAGTTCGAGATGCGCAGCTTGCCGGTGGCGGGGCTGCCGTCATCGGCGACGGAGGGAGCAGCGCTGTCGGTCGCGGACTTCTCGCCCGAGCTGCACGCGGCCAGGAATGCCGGGCCCAGGATCAGCGCCGCAGCGGCAGCACTTCCACCGCCGATAAACCGCCGGCGGGTGGCCATCCTGGCGAGTGTCTGGGGGTCAGTCTCTGATGCCATGGTGTTGCCTTTCATTCGGTCGATGAGCGGGGGAGCTTTCGGGGGTTCAATCGTCGTCGAGCAGGTCCTCGAGGTTTTGCGCCGTCGGGATGTCCGCGGCGGGCAGCACCAGCAAGGCGTCCGGGGACCAGCCGACATAGACCTCATCGCCGGGCCGCAGCATCGGCAGTTCCTGCTCGGAGCCGACATGGGCGACGATCGGGGAGCCGTCGGCGGCGATGAGCGACAGTCGCAATACCGGACCCTGGAAAGTCAGGTCGACCACCCTGGCCAGCACTGCTGCGGTGTCGGCGGTTGGGGGATCCATCGAGACCCGCACCCGCTCCGGACGCACCATCACGGTCGCCTGCCCGCCCGACTCGATGGTGGTATCGCCCGGGCGTGCCTTCAGCGTGGTGCCCAGGACGTCGACTTCGACGTAGTCGCGGTTGGATCTCCCGGTCTGACGGCCCGACCACAGGTTGGCCTGACCGATGAACCCGGCCACGAACACCGAGGCGGGCCGGTCGTAAATCTCTGTGGGAGTACCGATCTGCTCGACATGACCGGCGTTCATCACCGCGATCCGGTCACTCATCGTCAGGGCTTCCTCCTGGTCGTGGGTCACGTAGACGAACGTGATCCCGACCTCGCGTTGAATTCGTTTGAGTTCGAACTGCATGACGTGGCGGAGTTTCAAGTCCAGCGCGCCCAACGGTTCATCGAGGAGTAGGGCACTGGGGTAATTGACCAGGGCGCGGGCCAGTGCAACCCGTTGCTGCTGGCCGCCGGACAGTTGTGCGGGCTTGCGTTTGGCGAATTCGGTCAGTCGCACCACCTCGAGCATGTCGTCAACGCTCTTGGTAACGGTGGCCCGGTCCTTTTTCTGGCTGCGGGGACCGTAGGCGACGTTGTCCCACACGGTCATGTGCGGAAATAGCGCATAGTGTTGGAACACCGTGTTGACGTGCCGTTTGTGCGGTGCGACCCGAGAGACATCCACACCCTCGAGGCGGATGGCGCCAGAGGTCGGGTTCTCGAAGCCGGCGATCATCCGCAAGGTGGTGGTCTTTCCACATCCGGACGGGCCGAGCAACGAGAAGAACTCACCGGCGCCGATAGCGAAGTCGGCGTCTTGGACTGCGACGTAGTCGTCGAACCGTTTGGTCACGTGGTCGATTTCAATGACAGCCTCGGCACGACCGGTGCGATCTGCCGCTGACAGCGTTACTGCGTCAATATTGGTCAGGACCCCGTCCTCCCCTCAAGCGCGGTGGTCGTGCGGTCAACCTTCGCGGATTACACCAGCATGCGCAACAGGAACCGAGTTCACATGTGCGCCCCGCCGTCGATCCGCACCTCGGTACCGGTGATGAAGAACGCCTCGGGACTGCCCAGCATCGCCACCACCGCTGCGACCGCGTCCGGATCGGCGAAGCTTGCCTTGTCGGGGAGCCGCAGGAGCGGAGCCACCCGCGCGAACAGACGGTAGTTCACGTCTTCGGGGAAGCCGGGCCCGACGCTCTGCTTGGACTCTCCGCTGCCGTCGGTCATGCCGGAGGAGATCGACCCCGGCTGTACCGAGTTGAATCGGATGCCCTCCCGGGCGTACTCCGCGGCCAGCGCGTGTGTCATGGCCAGGATGCCCCCCTTGGAGGCGGCATAGGCCGACATGTACGGGTGGGCGAAATGCGCCGACGTCGAGCTGAAGTTGACCACCGCCGGACAGTTGCCGGCCCGAAGCGCCGGCAGCGCCTCCCTGGTGACCAGGAACGTGCCGACCAGATTGACCCGCAAAACCTGCTCGAAATCGGCCAGCGTGGTTTCGGCGAAGTGCGCCGAGCGCAGGATCCCGGCAACGTTGACCAGCGTGTCGAGGCCGCCGAGGGCATCGACTGCCTCGCGGACCCCGGTCTTGACCGACTCCTCGTCGCCGACGTCCATCACGACGCCGTGCAGCATTTCGGCGTCGGCACCGGCCCGGGCACGCGTGTCAGCCAATCCGGCCGCGCTGATGTCGGCTGCCGCCACCGCGCCGCCTTCGGCCAGGATCCGCAAGACGCAAGCCTGTCCGATGCCCGAGCCGCCGCCGGTGACCAGTGCTCGACGATCGGTGTAGCGAGGCACAGTTGCTCCTGTCAGATCCGAGAATGCGGGCTTGATGGGCCCGGGGGACGACGCTGGGGGACGACGCTGGGGGACGACGCGGGGGGACGACGCGCGGGGGACGACGCGCGGCCATTCCGTACGATTCTGGCACCCTTTGCGGTTTCTTAGCCTAAGTTACGAAAACACAGTGGAACAGTACTGAAAACCCAGCGGAAAACGTTTCAGTGAGGGAGATCGCGCACGCGTATGGCGAACAAGGCCGCGGATCGTTGGTCTCCGGGCATTGCGCTCAGCAAGGGCGCATCAGGTCCAATGCAGGCCATCGGGGGCTTCTTCGCCATGTCGGCCGATTCCTTTCGCTTCATTTTCCAGCGGCCGTTTCAGTGGCGGGAATTCCTGGAGCAGGCCTGGTTTGTCGCCCGGGTCTCATTGGCGCCCACCCTGCTGGTTGCGATCCCGTTCACGGTGCTGGTCAGTTTCACCCTGAACATCCTGCTGCGCGAGCTCGGGGCTGCGGACCTCTCCGGCGCCGGAGCGGCGTTCGGCGCGGTGACACAGGTCGGCCCCCTGGTGACCGTGCTGATCGTGGCCGGAGCGGGCGCTACCGCAATGTGTGCGGACCTGGGGTCGCGGACCATTCGTGAAGAGATCGACGCCATGGAGGTCTTGGGCATCAACCCGGTCCAGCGACTGGTGACGCCGCGTGTGCTGGCATCGGGCCTGGTGGCCCTGCTGCTCAACTCGCTGGTGGTCATCATCGGCATCCTGGGCGGCTACGTGTTCTCGGTGTTCGTCCAGGATGTGAACCCGGGCGCGTTCGCCGCCGGCATCACCTTGCTGACCGGCGTTCCCGAGGTGATCATCTCGTGCGTGAAGGCTGCCCTGTTCGGACTGATCGCCGGACTGGTGGCCTGTTACCGCGGATTGATGATCTCCGGCGGCGGCGCCAAGGCGGTTGGCAATGCGGTCAATGAGACAGTGGTGTACGCCTTCATGGCGCTGTTCGTGGTCAACGTGGTGGTCACCGCCATCGGTATCCGATTGACGACGGGTTAGGGCCGTGGGATCACTCACCGTGCTTCGCACCAACTATCCGCGGCTGTTCCGCGAATTCCGTCGGCCCGCAGGCTTCTTCAGCCGAATCGGTGACCACACCCTGTTCTACGGCAAGGCGATCGCCGGAGTGCCGCAGGCGATTGTGCGCTACCGCACCGAGATCATTCGTCTGATCGCCGAAATCTCCATGGGTGCAGGGACTTTGGCGATGATCGGCGGTACTGTCGCGATCGTCGGCTTTCTGACCCTGGCGGCGGGCGGAACGTTGGCGATCCAGGGTTACTCCTCGCTGGGCAACATCGGTATCGAGGCGTTGACCGGCTTCCTGGCCGCCTTCATTAACGTCCGGATCGCTGCGCCGGTGGTGGCGGGTATTGGCCTGGCCGCCACCTTCGGGGCCGGGGTGACCGCCCAACTCGGGGCGATGCGCATCAATGAGGAGATCGACGCCCTGGAGTCAATGGGCATTCGCCCGATCGAGTACCTGGTGTCAACCCGACTTGTGGCGGGGATGATCGCCATCACGCCGTTGTACGCCATCGCGGTCATCCTGTCGTTTTTGGCCAGCCAATTCGTCACCGTGGTGCTCTTCGGCCAATCCCGCGGCCTGTACAACCACTACTTCGACACCTTCCTCAACCCGATCGACCTGCTGTGGTCGTTTCTCCAAGCAGTGCTGATGGCGATCACCATCCTGTTGATCCACACCTATTTCGGCTATTTCGCCGCCGGCGGACCCTCCGGGGTGGGGGTGGCGGTCGGCAACGCGGTGCGAACATCCCTGATCGTGGTGGTGTCAGTGACATTATTCGTGTCGCTGGCGGTCTACGGTTCCAACGGCAACTTCAACCTGTCCGGATAGGGGGGCTCGATGACGAAGAATCTCGGCCCCGGACCGTCCGACCGTTCGGAAACCGAAACCGCGGCGGTGCCGGTAGCCGCGAGAGCGGGCCAGAGTTTCGGTGCCCGTGGCAGTGCGCGCCCGATCGCAGGTTTGCTCACTGTGCTTGCGGTGGTCTTGATCTTCGCGCTGGCCGTGGGACTGTTCCGGGACAGCTTCTCCCAATCCATTCCGGTAACGGTGATTTCCGATCGCGCGGGCTTGGTCATGAATCCCGAGGCCAAAGTCAAACTCAACGGTGCGCAGGTCGGCAAGGTGGCGTCGATCGAGGCGCTTCCCGACGGGGGAGCAGCGCTGCACCTTGCGATTGATCCGGCGTCTCTCGACGCGATCCCCGCCAATGTGGGCGCGGAAATCACGTCCTCGACGGTGTTCGGCTCCAAGTTCGTCGAGTTGGTGCCGCCGGCTGACCCGTCGGCGGCGTCGCTCAGTGCGGGCAAGGTGATCCGAGGCGGGAACGTCACCGTCGAGATCAACACCGTCTTCGAGCAACTCGTCTCGGTGCTGTCGGAGGTGGAGCCGGCAAAACTTAACCAGACCCTCGGCGCCCTGTCACAGTCGCTGTCGGGCCGCGGTGACAAGTTCGGCCAGAGCCTGGTGGACCTCGGCAGCGCGCTGGGCAAGATCAATCCCGCTCTGGACAACCTGAATCAGGTGCTGGCCGTATCGCCGACGGTGTTCGGTGCTTTCGCCGACGCCTCGCCGGACCTGCTGGCGGTGCTGGACAACACCGCGAGTTTCGGTGGGACCGTCGTCGATGAGCAGAACGGTCTGGACGCCCTGCTCGTCAGCGCAATCGGTCTGGCCGATATCGGTACCGATGTGGTGTCGGAAAATCGGGCACCACTGACTGACGTCCTGCGTCTCCTGGTGCCGACCACCGACCTGACCAACGAATACAACGCGGCCCTGACCTGCGGCCTCGGCGCGTTGATTCCACTGGCTACTGGCCCCGGCGCGCCGGTTCCGGGCGCGATTCTGCTGCAGTCGTTCTTCCTGGGCCGGGAGCGTTACCGGTACCCGGGCAACCTGCCCAAGGTGGCGGCCAAGGGCGGCCCGCAGTGCACGGACCTTCCCAACGTGCCCTATGAGAAGCGGATTCCGTTCGTGGTTTCCGACATCGGGGCCAACCAGGCGGAGTACGGCAACCAGGGCATCCTGCTGAATTCTGACGGTCTCAAGCAAGCACTGTTCGGCCCCCTCGACGGCCCGCCGCGCAATACCGCGCAGATCGGCCAGCCGGGCGGATGAGCACCATGCGCGGCACCTCGATCAAGGTCGGCATCTTCGCCGTGGTGATGCTGTTGCTGACCGGTGTGCTGTTCGCGATCTTCAGCCAATATCGCGGCGGCCCGGACAGCAGATACTCGGCGGTGTTCGATGACGCCTCCAGCCTCGAGCCCGGCGACTCGGTCCGCGTCGCGGGAGTGCGAGTGGGGACCGTCAATAAGGTCTCGTTGCAACCCGACAATTCCGTGGTCGTCGGATTTGGGGCCGATCGGCAAATCGCTCTTACGTCGGGTACCAAGGCCGCGGTGCGCTACCTCAACCTTGTCGGTGACCGTTATCTGGAACTCATCGACAGCCCGGGGTCGGCGAAGATCCAGCCGCCCGGATCGGTCATTCCGGCCGACCGCACCGAGGCGGCGTTGGATCTTGATCTGCTGCTGGGTGGTCTCAAACCCGTTGTGCAGGGGCTGAATCCGGAAGCAGTCAACGCGCTGACCAGTTCTCTGATCCAGGTGTTGCAAGGCCAGGACGGCAACCTCGAGTCGTTGTTCGCCAAGACGTCATCATTCTCCAATGCCCTGGCCGACAACAGCCAGACCGTCCAGGAGTTGATCGACAACCTCAACGTCGTCCTGGCCACGATCAGCAAGGACGGGGATAAATTCTCGGGCACCGTCGACCGCCTGGAGAAACTCATCACCGGCCTGGCGCAGGACCGCAATCCGATCGGGGAGGCCATCACCGCCCTCGATGGAGGAACCGCGTCGCTCACCGGTCTGCTCACCGAGGCCCGCGCACCATTGGCCGGCACCGTTGACGAGCTTGCGCGGCTGACGCCGCTACTGGACCAGGACAAGGAGATACTCGACATCGCCGTGCAGAAGGCACCGGCCAACTTCCGCAAGCTGGTCCGGCTCGGCTCGTACGGAAGCTGGATCAACCAATACCTGTGCGGGATGTCCGCACGGGTCACTGATCTGCAGGGGCGCACGGCGTACTTCCCCTGGATCCTGCAGCACACCGGAAGGTGCGCTGAGCCCTGATGTTGAAGTATCGCGGCTCGGCCCTCATTCGCTCCGGCTTCATCGGCCTGGCGCTGATCCTGCTTGTCATCATCGTGGGCCTGCAGCCACAGCGGTTGTTCTCGCTGGCCACCACGGTGCGCCATCAGGCGCTGTTCACCGAGGCCGGGGGTCTGGCGCCCGGCAACGAGGTTAAGGTCTCCGGGGTCAACGTCGGTACGGTCTCCGACGTGGCGCTGAGCCAGGGCAGGGCGCTGGTGACGTTCCGGGTCGACGGGAAGGTCCGACTGGGTTCGGCCACCACCGCCCACATCCGCACTGGGACGCTCCTGGGCCAGCGGGTGCTGACCCTGGAATCCGACGGCAGTGGAACGCTGCGGAGCTCCGACGTCATCCCGGTGTCGCGGACCGGTGCGCCGTATTCGCTGACCGATGCGGTCAGTGAATTCACCGCCAACACCGCCGATACCGACACCGCGGCGCTCAACACGTCTCTGGACACCCTGTCGTCGACGATCGACCGCCTCGCGCCGCAGCTGTCGCCGACGTTCGACGGTCTGAGCCGGATCTCGCGAGCGCTCAATGAACGCAATGAGTCACTGTCCGGATTGCTCAAGAGCGCGTCAGAAGTGACGACGGTGCTCTCGGAGCGCAGCCAGCAGGTCAACACCCTGATTCTCAACGCCAACGAACTGCTCGGAGTCCTTGAACAGCGCCGGTACGCGATCGTGAACCTGTTGGCCAATACCTCAGCGCTGGCGCAGCAGCTGACCGGACTGGTCGCCGACAACGAGCAGGAACTCGCACCGGCCCTGGAGCAATTGAACGCGGTGACCGCGATGCTGCAGCGCAACAACGACAACATCGGCAAGGCGTTGGCGGGTATCGCCAAATTCCAGGTCACCCAGTCCGAAGCGGTCAACAATGGCTACTTCTACAACGCGTTCGTCGCCAATCTGAGCCCGGCTCAGACGCTCCAGCCCTTCCTGGATTACATCTTCGGATTCCGTCGCGGGGTCAACGCCGGCCAGCCCCCGGACAACGCTGGACCCCGCGCGGAGTTCCCCTTCCCGTGGAACGGCAACCCGGAACCATGGCGGCGAACAGGGCAGGTGCCCGGATGACCCGTAAACGGCTCACCACCCTCATCGCCGCTGCGTGCGCGGTGCTCATCGCCGCGGGCATTGCACTGCTGGTCCGCAACACCGCACTGAAGCCGACGACCATTACTGCCTATTTCGCCAGCGCGAAGGCGATCTACCCCGGCGACGATGTTCGGGTGTCCGGAGTCAGGGTGGGTACCGTCAAGTCGATCCAACCGGAGGGCACCAGAGCGAAAATGACCCTCAGCGTCAAGCGCGGCGTACCCATCCCGGCTGATGCCAACGCGGTGATCGTCGCCCAGAATCTGGTCGGTGCCCGGTTCGTCCAACTGGCACCGGCCTACGGGGTGGACGGCGAATCCGGCGGACCGACGATGCGCGACGGCGCGGTGATCGATCTCGATCGCACCGCCGTTCCGGTGGAATGGGACGAGGTCAAAGCCCAACTGACCCGGCTGTCAACGGATCTCGGCCCGAGCAGTGGAGTGTCGACGTCGTCGGTGGGGCGCTTCATCGACAGCGCTGCCAACGCGATGGACGGCAACGGGGACAAGCTGCGGGAAACCATCAAGCAGTTGTCGGGCCTGAGTCGGATCCTCGCCGACGGTAGCGGCAATATCGTCGACGTTATCGAGAACCTGCAAACCTTCGTCACCGCACTGCGGGATAGTAACGACCAGATCGTGTCGTTCCAGGATCGCCTCGCCACCGTGAGCAGCGTGCTCAACGACAGCCGCTCAGAACTCGACGGTGCCCTGACCAACCTGTCCAGTGCGGTCGTCGACGTCGAACGATTCGTTGCCGGTAGCCGCGACCAGACTTCCGAGCAGATCGAAAGACTCGGCGACGTGGTCAGGAACCTCAGCGACAACCAGATGGCGCTGAAGAACCTTCTGCACGTGGCGCCGAACGCGATCGGGAACAGCTACAACATCTACAACCCCGACACCGGCAGCGGCCTCGGCGGTTTCGCGTTGGGGAACTTCGCCAATCCGCTCCAAGTGATCTGCGCGGCCATCGGGGCCATTCAGAACGCGACCGCATCCGAGACCGGGAAGCTGTGCTCCCAGTACCTGGGGCCCGCGCTGCGCTTGCTGAACTTCAACTACCTGCCGGTGCCGTTCAACGCCTATCTGGCGAAGTCGCCGAGTCCGGAGAACCTCATCTACTCCGAGCCGAACCTGGCTCCCGGCGGCGCCGGTGCCAGCCCGCCACCGCCGGTGTTGCCGCCCGCGATCTCGGCGTACACCGGACTCAATGGCGACGTTCCGCCGCCAGCCGGGTGGGGGGCACCACCGAATACGACCCCCGGTAGCTACACCCCGACCGGACTGCCCGCCTATCCACAGCCCGCGCTCTACCCCAATGCGCCGATTCCGGGTGTCCCCAATCCGACCGGGGTGCCCAATGGACTCGGTGCCCCGCCGGGACCCGGTGTTCCCAGTGGGCAGGCCGGTCAGGCGCCGTCGACGCTGCAGGATCTGTTGCTGCCTGCCGAAGGGATGCCGCCGTCATGATGTCTCGGGTGCGCCGCCTGGCGGTCACGGCCGCATGTGTGTCGATCAGCGTGACCGGATGCTCGTTCGGTGGCCTGAATTCTCTGCCGCTACCCGGCACCGTCGGTAACGAGCTGGGATCGTCGAAGTACCGCGTCGAGTTGGCTAATGTGAGTGCACTGGAACCGAATTCTCCGGTGCTGGTAGGCGACGTGGTCGTCGGCAGCGTGGCGTCGATGGCAGTGCGAGACTGGCACGCCGACGTTGAGATCACGGTCAAACCCGACATCGTGATACCCGCCAACGCCCTTGCCACCGTCGGCCAGACCAGCCTGCTCGGATCCATGCACTTGGCGCTGAACCCGCCACTGGGTCAGGCCCCGCGCGGGCGGCTGCAACCCGGCGCGACGGTGGGCCTGAACAAGTCTTCTACCTACCCGTCGACCGAGCAAACCCTGTCGGCGCTCTCGGTGGTAATCAACGGCGGGGGAGTCGGTCAACTCGGAGACATCGTCGCCGAACTCAACGCCGCCCTTAACGGCCGGGAAGGCCAGCTTCGCGATCTGCTTACCCGCCTCAACGATTTCGTTGGCGTACTCGCCACCCAACGCGACAGCATCAACGCGACGGTGGTGTCGCTGAACCGGCTAGCCGGCACGTTCGCCGGTCAACGCGACGTCCTCACCCGGGCGTTGGATCGGATCCCGCCGGCTCTTGATGTGTTGGTTCGCGAGCGCCCGCAACTGACCGCCGCCCTAACGAAGCTGGGTAACTTCAGCAACCTTGCGGCGGGCCTGGTCAACGACACCCAGGCGGACCTCGTACGAAATCTTCGCAACCTGGAACCCACATTGCGATCGCTGGCCGACGTCGGACCCAAACTTGACACCGCGCTCGCGTATTTCACCGCGTTCCCGTACGGACAGGAATTCATCAATCGCGGGATCCGCGGTGACTATCTCAACCAGTACATCATCTTTGATCTCACCGTTCCGCGGCTGAAGAAAACCCTGATGCTCGGTACCTCATGGGGACAGGAAGGTGCGAAACTTGTTCCTGCACCAGGTGATCCGTGGTACGCCAGCTACACCTACGACCCGATGAACGCGCCATTCAGCGCGCCGCCGACAGAGGTCGCGACGGTTCCTCCGCTCGTTGACACGGTTGCCGCCGTGGCCACGCAAGCCGGTCCGGAGGGCTTCGGTCCGGAGGGCCCGATTGAGCCTGGCTCAGACACCCACGGCGCCGGAATCATGCCGGGGCCCGAACCCGGCGCTGTCCCACCGGACGGAGGCGGCAACTGATGCTGACGCGATTTGTTCGAACTCAGCTCATCATCTTCACGATCGCCTCGATCATCGGCGTCACCGCCATGGTCATGGTCTACATGCAGGCTCCGACACTGCTCGGTATCGGACGGATGACCGTGAAGCTTGAACTACCGAGAACCGGCGGGCTGTACCGGTTCTCTAACGTCACCTACCGAGGCGTCCAGATGGGAAAGGTGACCGATGTGCGCGCCACCCGGGCCGGTGCGGAGGCGACGCTGTCGCTGGCCACCTCACCGAAGATCCCGGCTGATCTGCAGGCGAACGTGCTCAGCGTCTCTGCCGTCGGCGAGCAGTACGTGGATCTGCAACCGCGGACCGATTCCGGGCCCTACCTGCGGAACGGCGCGGTCATCGCCGCCGAGGACACCAGCGTGCCGCAGGCGGTGGGTCCGATGCTCGACTCGGTGAGCGCCCTGCTCGAAACCATCCCCAAGGACAAGCTCTCGAAATTGCTCGACGAGTCATTCAAGGGACTCAACGGCTCCGCCGACGATCTCGGCGCACTCTTCGAGTCGACGTCGACGGTGGCCGGTGACCTTGATGCGGTCGCCGACCGGGCGCGGACACTGATCGATGAGAGCAGGCCACTGCTGGACAGTCAGGTGCGTTCCAGCGACGCACTGCGGGCCTGGGCACGTGGCCTGGCCGGTGTCACCGGACAACTCGCGGCCAACACCCCGCAGGTGCGAGGACTGCTGCGCGACGGACCGGGGGCGCTCAACGAGGCGTCGCGGTTGCTCGAGCAGATTCAACCGACGCTTCCAGTGCTGCTGGCCAATCTCACCACGGTCGCGCAGATCGGCATCACCTACAACGCTTCGCTGGAGCAGTTGCTGGTACTACTACCGCCCTTTATCGGATCGCTGCATACGGTGGGATTGCCGCGCAACAACCCGACCGGGTACACCCAGGGAGATTTCACCCTCACCCTCAACGATCCGCCGGCCTGCACGGTGGGTTTCCTGCCGCCCTCGTCGTGGCGTTCGCCGTCGGATCTCTCCGATATCGACACCCCTGATGGCCTGTACTGCAAGCTTCCACAGGACTCGCCGATTGCGGTTCGCGGTGCGCGGAACTACCCCTGCATGGGCCAACCTGGCAAGCGCGCACCGACCGTCGAGATTTGCGAGAGCGAAGGGCAGTTCGAGCCTCTGGCCATGCGCCAGCATGTACTCGGCCCGTATACGTTCGACCCGAACCTGCTTGCGCAGGGCATTCCACCCGACGATCGGGTGACGTTCCAGGAGAACATCTTCGGGCCGCTGGAAGGTACGCCTCCGCCGCCGCCTGCCGCCGCCGTCCCGCCGCTTCCGCCAGGTGCGGTCCCGCCGATGCAGGCCGACGCCGTCCCGCCGCTTCCGGCCGACTCCGTTGCGCCGTCACCCGAGGGCACGACAGGTCCCGCGGTCGCGCCGAGTGCGTTCGCCCCCGTCAACACGCCGTCAGTCGCGATCGCCACCTACGACCCGAAGACCGGGCAGTTCGCCACACCCGACGGTGGCGTCTACCGGCAGACCGATCTCGTCCCGCAGTCCGGCGAGCATTCCTGGGAAGATCTACTGCCGACCGCCTGAACCGGCTCAGCTCAGCTTGATCAGCTTGAACGGCATGGTGATGTAGAGCGGGAGACTGCGACCGCACGCACCGCTGGGACCGGTCGTGATGTCCTCCCCGACCAGGGTATTCGACGTCGGATCAGCCGACGCGCCGTCGGGCGTTGCCCTGATGAAGCGGAAGACCTGTAGGCCGGAAGCGAACGTGCCATCCGGGCAGGGAATCCAGTTCGGCACCACATGTTTGACGTACCAGGTGCCGCCGGTCTGGTAGATGGGTGCGGTCCAACCCTGATCGCTGGTCACGCTACCGGTGCACTCGGAGGGGTAGCTGCACTGCGAGGAGATGGTCCAAAGGGCTCGCACACTCACCTCATTGCGGAACACATCGTTGGTGCGGGCCCACTCGCCGTTCGATGTCGCAGTGAAGGAGCCGTTGAGCGAACCACGATCTGCTGCCTGGGCCTGCGGTGCCAGCGATACGGCGGCAATCATTGCGGCCACGGTCAGGGCGGTGGTCGTGATTCCACGCATCAGCGAACTCCTCGTCGCAGTCGAAAGGACTCTTTCATTATCGCTGCTGCGCCATGTCCAGCGCCGCGATATGGCTGAACAGCATCGAGGCGCCGATCGGGTTGCCGCCGCCCGGATAGGTTGTTCCACTGACCGCGGCCATCGTGTTGCCCGCCGCGTACAGCCCTGGGATCACCACGCCGGCCTCGTCGAGGACCCGGGCCCGAGTGTCGGTGCGCAGGCCACCCTTGGTGCCGAGGTCGGAGAGTCCGAAGGCCGCCGCGTGGTACGGGCCGGTGTCGATCGGCACCAGCGGCCTGCCTCGCGAGAAGGCCCGGTCGTACGCCTCCTCGCCGCGGCCGAAATCGGTGTCCACCCCAGCAGCGACCATCCGGTTGTGCCGGGCCACGGTGTGTGTCAGGGCGTCGCCGGGCACGCCGATCATCTCGGCTAGTTCGGCGATCGAGTCGGCGGTGTGCCACAGCCCGGCAGCGCGGTAGAGCTCGGTGTCGACGAGCGATACGTTGGTTGCTTTCACCGGCGGCACCTCACCGCGTCGGTCGTCGTAGATCATCTGAAACGGCAGGCTTAGTCGCCCGGCGCGCATCTCGGCGATGATTTCTCGTCCGAGGCGGTCGTAGGGGGCTGATTCGTTCACGAACCTTTTGCCCGCCTGGTTGACGAATATGCCGCCGGCGAACCACAGGGCGAATGCCGCGCCGCGACCCGGGTGGATGAGCCCGGGGGACCACCACGCCTGATCCATCAGGTCGGTGGCGGCGCCGGCGCGGATCGCCGCCTGGTGTGCCGCACCGGTGTTATCGGGTGCGCCCAGGCTGTCTTTGACAGTGCCCGGCACTCCGAATTCGGCGCGCATCGCGGCGTTGCGCTCGAAACCGCCGGCTGCGAGTAGCACACCGCGGCGGGCGCGGATACGCACCTGCTCGTTATCGCGGCGCGCCACTGCCCCGACCACCGCACCGTTGGCGACGATGAGGTCGACCAGTTCACTGTTGCGGTGCAGTGTCGTCGCGGGGAAACGGCGCAGTGCCATGAGGAATCGACCGATCAGGGCGCGTCCGCCGGTCAATACCTCGGGTGCGGGAGTGCCGAACCACTCGTTGTCCAGCGGCCCGCGGACGAGTTCGGCGTCATCACCGAGGCGTTCCGCAGGCAGCGGCGTGGCTACTACGTGCCGCAGGCCGTCGATGCGGGCCTGCGGTGCCGCACCGAAGTAATCCGGCCACGGCAGCACGGTGAAGTCGAAGTTCTCGTCGGCTTCCAGGTAGTCGATCAGTGCTGCGCCACCGCGGACATAGGTGTCCTGCAACTCGCGGGGGGTACGGTCGCCCACGACCGAGTGGAAGTAGGTCAGTGCCGCTTCGATGGTGTCGTCGCTGCCGGCTCGGCGCAGAACGGCGTTGCAGGGGAACCACATTCCACCACCGCCGGAGTAGGCGGTCGTGCCGCCGAACTTCTCGCCGGCCTCCAGCAGTGCCACCGAGAGACCCTCCCGCGCAGCGGTGTAGGCGCCGGTGATCCCACCACCGGAGCCGACGACGATAACGTCGACGATTTCGTCGAACTCAAGTTCGTCATCACGATTAATCAAGTCATCCCCATTCATGGTTCATTGCCCGGGAATCGGTGAGTTCCTCGACGGTTTCGATAGGACGCAATCGCGGTCGACTCACCGCGATCAGCACCAGAGCGACCAGTCCGGTGACCGCACCGAGTCCGAATATAACCGTGTAACTGCTCTCCGGAGGAAGCCCGGTGCCGTTGCGACTTAGCAGCACCGCGACGATTGCGGCGGCCATCGCGGCACCGACGGTACGGGCGATGGCGTTCATGGATGTCGCGACCCCGGTCTCGCCGAGGTCCACCTCCCGAACAACCAGGGAGGGCAGTGCGCCGTAGGCAAGGCTGATGTAGATGTTGATCAGTAGGCTGGCACCGATGATCTGCCAGGGCGCGGAGTGGGCCAACGCCAACAGGGCGAACCCGACGATGCCGACAGCGATGCCAACCACGAGCACCGCCCGGGCCCCGAAACGGTCGATGTAGCGCCCACTGATCAGTGCGGTGAAGAATCCGGCGAGCGCGCCCGGCATCAAAAACACCACGCTGGCGAACAATACGGTGGCCGCGAACCCGTAGCCGCTGGCGGCGGGTGCCTGAACGAAGCCGGTCAGCCCGAGGAACCCGAAGTACAGACCCATCCCGACTGCCACGGTGGCGATGTTGGTGAGCAGAATCGGCCGGCGCATGAGCATGCTCGTCGACACCAGCGGCTGTGTACATCGTCGCTCCCACCACCACCAGACAGTGAGCACTACGGCCGCAGTCACCGCACAACCAATCGTGCGTGCCGAGGTCCACCCCCACGGACTTCCCTCGGTGATCCCCAGCAGCAGGAGCGACAACCCGACCGCCAGACCCGCCGCGCCGATCCAGTCCACTGTTCCGGTGGCACTGCGCTGGCGCTTCGGGACGACGATCATGACGGCGATGGTCACCGCCGCGACGAACGCTGACACAAACCAGAACGCGCGATGGTAATCCGCATCGCCGCGCATGAGCAGCCCGACGGACACCAAACCCATAGCGCCGCCGAAACCGAGTACCGCCGACAGCACCGCCAAGGCTGACATCAGGCGTTCGGGCGGGAGCTCTTCGCGCAGGATCGAGACGCCGATCGGATACAGCGCAAATGACGCACCCTGCAATACCCGCGCCACGATCAATAGCGCATAGGACGTTGTTGCCGCTGCGAGCAGCGAGCCAGCCAGGACAACCGCCAGCACCCCCAGCAGAATTCGTTTCTTGGTGTGTAGATCCGCCAGCCGGCCTAGCAGGGGAGTGGTGGATGCCGCTGCCAACAGGTTGGCGGTGACCGTCCAACTGATATCGGCAAGAGAGACGTCGAGTTGGCGGGACATCACGCCGAGGATCGGGACGACACCGGTCTGCAGCACAGCCACCGTCAGCACCGTCACACTCATGGTCGCGACGAGTCGGGGATTGGTGGTGTTCACCCCGATATCGGCCATCGCTTTGATTATGCTGTCTAAGAATCGTGATTGGGTGGCGGGGTGCCTGTGCGAGGATTCCCGCGTGGTCGTGGCTCTCGCGCATTTCACCGAAGATGGCACAGGCGCCTTCGAGCCGACGGAATTCGCGCTCAGCCGTTGGGGAGAGGACACCCTCAACGGCCCAGCCATCGTCGGCCTGGCGGCGCGGTCTCTCGAATCCGACTACGGCCTGGCCGGTTTTTTGCCGGCCCGACTGACCGCCGATCTGTTCAAATCCGCTCGCCGCGTGCCGACCCACGTGCGAACACGCCTCGTCCGTGATGGTCGTCGCATCCGCAATGCCGAGTGCGACATCATTCAGGCTGAGGTCGTCGTTGCCCGAGCCACGCTCGTGCAGTACCGGCTGTCCGGCCCGCCGCCTGGCCGGGAGTGGGTGGGCCGAACTGAATTCAGCCGTCCCGCCGACGTCACGGGCGCGGTCTACTTCGTCGGAAGTGACGACGTCGGCTGGGATCCTTCCGGAGAGGTCCACCAGAACACCTCTCGCAAACGCGTCTATCACCGAACCATCGATGTGGTGGCCGGTGAGGCACCGAGTCCATTCGTGCGGACCGTAGTCGCAGCCGAAGCGACAAGCCTCGTGACGAATCTCGGCACTCGTGGAATCGGCTATATCAACGGCGATCTGACCGTCGCGCTGTCGCGGCTACCGGTGGGGGATTACGTTGGTGTGCAGGCTGATTCACACTGGTCTTCAGAAGGAATCGCCACCGGCAGCGCTACGCTCTTCGATGATATTGGTCCGTTCGGCACCGGTATGGTGACCGCGATTGCCAACCCGGCGGCCCAGATCGACTTCGGCCGCTCCGGCACGCGATGACACGTAGCACGGTCCTGATCGAGGTCGTAGAATTGATGCGGCAGTTGGCCGAAGGCCATCAGCCGGCGATTCTTGATGTCCGGTGGCGGATGGACCAGCCCGACGGTCGGGAAACCTATCTCGCCGGCCACATTCCCGGGGCGGTGTATGTGTCGCTGGAGGATGAACTCAGCGATCATTCGCGCACTGGAAGAGGCCGCCATCCGTTGCCGACCGGAACCGAGTTACAGACCGCTGCTCGGCGGTGGGGCCTGCGCGCCGGCCAGCAGGTGATCGTGTACGACGACTGGAACCGGGCCGGTTCCGCACGCGCCTGGTGGGTGCTGACAGCGGCCGGCATCGGCAACGTCCGCATTCTCGACGGCGGCCTGGCGGCATGGGCGGCGGCCGGAGGAGCACTGCAGGCGCAAGCGCCGCGGCTACGGCCGGGGGATGTGAGCGCCGTCCATGACGATCTCTATGCCGGCGCGCGCGCGACACTCACAGCGCAGCAGGTTGGCGATGGGGAGGTCACCCTCTTGCTCGATGCGCGGTCACCGCAGCGTTTCCGCGGTGAGTTTGAACCGGTGGATCCGGTGGCCGGGCATATTCCGGGTGCGCGGAATGTGCCCAGCACACTGGTGCTCGCCGACGACGGCTCGTTTCTCGCCGATGCCGATCTTCGGGCGCTCTGGGCCGACATCGGCGTTGCTGGCAACGATGTCGGCGTTTACTGCGGTTCTGGTGTGACCGCGTCGGTGGTGCTGGCGGCGTTGAGCGCCAACGGGATTGACGGGGCACTGTTTCCGGGGTCCTGGTCGCAGTGGTGTTCATAGTTTGGGGTGTTCATAGTTTGGGGTGTTCATAGTTTGGGGTGTTCCTAGTTGGTGGGAGTCGGAGCAGCAAAGTCGGGAACCAGCGCTATGCTGCTGAAGAGACGATCAGGGGGAACTTGTGGGGGAGTCGGCCCGGTGACGATGACGACGGCTGCGTGGGTCGGACGCGTCGGCGGATTGGCGGCCGCGCTAGGGGTTGGTGCCGTGATTGGCTTCTCGACCTGCGCCCCTGCCTCGGCTGCGCCCGCGGACTCGGCAGATACTGCGGATTCAGCGGCGCGGGCCGATGATCGGAAAGCATCACCGGCGCGCCGCGCCGCCGCCCGCAGCGCCCAGCCGCGCATCGCGGCCCGCCCGGTGGCAGCGGCGGCCTCGAGAGTCGCACCGGTGAGCGCTGTTGCACCGTCGAGTGCGCGCGTCGCCACAAACCTCGTCGCTGAGACCCTCGCTGCGCCACTGCCGAGTGTCGGCGCGCCCCGGGAAGCACGCAAGACGCAGCGCGCTGCAGCACAGCAGGCCCCCACGCAGTCGGCGCAGGGCGCCAACATCACCTTCCCGTGGTGTGACCCCCGCGGCCGCCAGATCACCATCTATAAGGGCACGCATTTCGCCATCCCGAACAACGGCGGATACTTCATCACACAAACCGTCGGCACCGGAACCTTCACCACCAACTCGGCCTACGACCTCAAAGACGTCGATCAGTACGACTGGAACAAGTTCACCGGAATCGCTTTCACTCCACTGGAACCAGACCGCAACTCCGCCATGGTCGGCTGGCGATACAACCTGACCACCCAGGAATTCGAGATCGCCCCGTTCTACAACGTCGATAAAGTACGAATCCTGCCGAACGAGAATCCACTGTCACCCGAGTACGAAGTCATCTCGGTACCTGCGGGGGAGACGTTCGAGTTCGACGTTGACTACAGCGGCATCACCCTCCACTACGGCGGGAAGATGGTTTTCAAGCCGTACCCGCCGGGCCTGGTGGCCAATGTATGGACCGCCGCGCGGGTCAGCGGATGGTTCGGCGGCAACGAAGTGGCCCCGCGGACGATTTCGTATTTTCTGCGGCTGAACTGAAGCTCGGCGTCAGTGCGCGCGAGCGCCCCCCGGCCCACCGCGCCAGGCGATAACGCTTATCCGCGCGAGTCGCTCGAACGCGACCACGAGGCTGTCAGCGCCGATTGCACCGCCGGCGCCACCATCCGCACCACTTCCTCCTGCGACGCCGACGCTAGCGGCTCCATCTGCAGGACATAGCGGGCGGCGGCGACTCCCATGAGGTACGACGTCGCCAGGGTCACCCGCATCCGGGCGTCCGGAACACGCAGGGCGGCGGCGACTCGGTCGATGATCGCCGTTTCCAGGAATTCACGCAGCGTCGTGATCATCTTGGCGGCACTGGCCGCGTCGCGCACCATGACCGCGATCTGGTCACGGACCTCCGAATCGTCGAGCATCTCCAGGGTGACCCGCACAAGGCGCTCGCCGAGACCGTCGATGCCCGGTGCCAGGATGCGGGTGATAGCGGTGCCGGGTTCGAACGGCAGCTTCATTGCTGCGGCGAACAGTTCCTCGCGGTTGGCGTAGTAACGCCGAATCAGGTCCGGTGCCACACCGGACGTCGCCGCGACACCCTTGATGGTGGTGGTGAGGTAGCCCTGCCGCGCGTACAACCCACGCGCGGCGTCGAGCACAATCTTCTTGACGTCGGGGTTAAGACTTTCTTTCGCCATCGCCATCCCTGTTCAGATCACACGGAGTAGTCAATCAGTCGAGGCCAACTTACCGTGCTTCGCCGCTGACAACAGTTGCCGCCTAACCCGGGCCTGGTGGCCAATGCATGGACCGCCGCGCGGGTCAGCGGGCGTCAGTGCGTGCGCGCGCCACTGCTCCGACGACGGGGCCCGCCAGACCTGCTGCGGCCCGGCTGATTCGCGGCGGGCGCATTACCCCGACCGCGTCGGTGGCCGGCGTTGTCCGGTCGACGGGACCGACCGCCCTGCGAGTTGTTCTGCGGCGGAGCCACTTCGGGCGCGAGCATCCGGTGCGGTGCGGCCTCACCGACGAGCGTGTGCACGGCTTCGGAGTCGGCTGCCACCCGTTGCGGGGTGACGGTGATGCCTGCCTTGCGCATCAGCAACTGGGTTTCTTTGCGTTGCTCGGGCAGGACGACGGTGACGACATCGCCGGCACCTCCGGCCCGCGCGGTGCGTCCGGATCGGTGTAGGTATGCCTTGTGTTCAGCAGGCGGATCGATGTGCACAACCAATTCCACATCATCGACGTGGACGCCGCGTGCCGCGATATCGGTGGCGACCAGAACCATGACGTCACCGGCGGCGAACTTCGCGAGGTTGCGGTCACGGGCTGGCTGGGACAGATTGCCGTGCAGATCAACTGAAGGCACCCCGGCCTCGGTGAGCTGCTTGGCTAGTTTCTTCGCCTGATGCTTGGTCCGCAGGAACAGAATCCGCCGACCGTTACCGGAGGCTAGTCGATGTACGAGGGCCTTCTTCGCGTCAACTCCGTCGACATGGAAAATATGGTGAGTCATGTTCGACACTGGCGAGTTCGCCTCATCGACGGAGTGCATGACCGGATTGCGCAGGAACCGGGTTACCAGTTTGTCGACGCCGTTGTCGAGAGTCGCCGAGAACAGCATGCGCTGGCCTCCGGAGGGGGTTGCAGCGAGGATGCGGGTGACCGCGGGCAGGAAGCCAAGATCGGCCATATGGTCGGCTTCATCCAAAACGGTGATCTCGACACGGTCCAGGCTGACGAGGCGTTGCTTCATCAGATCCTCAAGTCGGCCGGGACAAGCCACCACGATATCGACGCCAGATTTCAGCGCGCTCACCTGACGTCCCTGCGGAACACCACCGAAGATCGTGGTGACCTTCAATCCGTAACACTGCGCCAGTGGCACCAGTGCGGCGGCGATCTGGGTGGCGAGTTCTCGAGTGGGCGCCAAGATCAGTCCCGCAGGCTGGCTGGGATTGCGCTTACCGCCGTTGAGTCTGCTGACCATGGGGATCGCGAAGGCCAGCGTTTTGCCGCTGCCAGTCTTACCGCGACCGAGTACGTCCCGACCGGCCAGCGTGTCGGGAAGTGTCTCGACCTGGATCGGAAAGGGCGCTGTGATGCCGAGCTTGGTCAATTCGCTGACTAAGGCGCTAGGCACGCCGAGTTCGGCGAAGGATGCAGTGGTAGTCATGATGGATGCCTTTCAGGCAATGGCGTGCGTGGTCGACGACTAGTAAGTCGCGCGCCTGAGCACGTGTGTGGCGAGATTGCCGGAGGGCAAAATCGATCGCCGCGAGACGTATGTGCTTGGCTGCACGGAACATCCGAGTCGGCGCCTTTTGGTGAACTCGGCGCGACGGTGCGGATGAACATTCATTCCACGACGTAGGCTGACATCGGATGCCAACGTTGGGCTAATCATAGCGCACGACGCATGCATCCAAGCCAACGGTGTAACGTACAGCACACAGCTCATCCCAATGACCGTGTGCTCCCAGCGGTTCGCATCAACCCTGAGGACGCGATGATTAGCGACCGTGACGATCGCAGCCCGGCGATTCGCCTCCGGTTGACGTTGGCGTCCGAACTGGGCCGCGATATCGACGGCGCGTGGTGGTTGCGTACGGCGCGGACTGCAAGGGAATTGCCTGAATTGATCGCAACCCTCAAGAGCAGGTTGGGGGAGATCGTCGACATCAATGTCAACTGGTCGCTCGATGGACCGCCGCGGATGACCTTCTACGGCGGTGAGTGCAAGCGTCAACCGGTGATGACCCTTACTGGTGCCAGCGCCGAAATCAGTCTGCTGGTGGTTCCTTCCACCACCAGTGCCGCCCTGGCGGTAATGATCCTTCGTCACGCGGCACGATTGCCCATCGAACCGTTCCACATTGACACCGACGCCTTCAAGACCGCGGAGGGCATCGTCCTCGCGGCACGCGCCCAGCGAGGACTGCCGGTCACGTCACTGTGATCTGACGCATCCGTTTATCCTGATTCGCTATGAGGACAGCATTACTCGCCTCGGTGACGATTCTCGGCGTTCTTGTCGGCGCGGTCGCGATCGCCGGCTTCATCCGGTTCAATTTCACCAACGGTGGCGATGTGCTCGGTGATCGGAAGTTGTCACCGGAAATCGCTGACCTCGCCATCACGATTGACAACCAAACATTCACCATCACCGATGGCGTTGCCGAGATCTCCCCGCCGCCGGGTTCGGCGACGACGAATACCCTTCAGCTTGTCGGCGAACCGGTGATGGGTGACGTCGACAATGACGGCAATCCCGATGCGGCACTATTGATTCAACACGACCCGGGCGGTAGCGGAACCTTCTATTACGCCGTCGTTGCCATTAACGACGGCATTTCCTACCGCGCCTCTAATGCCTTGCTCCTGGGGGACCGCATTGAGCCGCGAACCGTGATGTTCACTGGCGGCCGCTTCGTCTACAACTACGCCGAACGCCAACCCGGCGATGCGATGTCGGAGCGCCGAACCATTGAGCGAAACGTGACAATCACCGTCGACAATTCGACCGGTGCTATATCAGCTTCCTGACCCTTACAGGGCAATTCGCCTGGCAATTCGTCACAGTGACGATTTAAGCTCATGGGACCGGTTGAGGCGATAGGCCGTCGACTCCGGCCGGCCCGCCGGATTCGCCCGTCAAGCCGGGCCGACGAATCTCGGGCCGACGAATCTCGGGCCGGCCGTGTCGCGGCATTGCCGGTTAAGAAATACGGGTGGAACCCGCGTGGGCCGAAGTGGCCGCCCGGCAGTCGAGCACCCAGCAGGCGAGCGCATTACAAGGGAACCTGACGCACACGAGCGGATACGAGGGAGTGACGTGGCCATCCCGCCAGCTCCCATTTGTGCCGATAAGGAACATTATGTCAAGTTATTGAAACCGAGGGCATTCCTCCGGAACTGCAGCCCCTCCCCGGGTCCTCCCCGGGCATTTCGAATGCGCGCCAGCGAGGAATGACTCGAGTACATCAAGCGTTGAACAGGGCGTACTCGCGCGAAGGGCAGTCAATGGCAAAGAAGATCACCGGCACGCTCCGGCCGCGGAACGTGTGGTTGGTAGGCGGCGCTGTGGCGCTGGCTTTCGGTGCCGCCGGCACCGGGATTGCGAATGCAGAAGACAGCCGTTCTGGTGACAGGTCCCCGGCAACCGAATCTTCTCCGACAACTCCACGGTGGTCGTCCCATCGCAGCGCTGTCGACCGGGCGGCCAGCGGCATCGCGCCACGGCAGGTCTTGGTGTCCCCCGAGTCGACCCGCAGACCCGTTGGCGCCCGAGCCTCGGCGACCCCCTTCCGGCCAGCCCTCACGCCCGCCTGGAAGCCCGGGACAGTGGCGTCGGTATTCATTTCGAACGGCACCGCCGGACACCCCGATGGTGGCGTTCTGATCGGGAACGGCTATAGCTGGACCGCCGAAACCTGCCCCAGCGGATCGTGCGCGGGCGGCAAGGCGGGCCTCGTCGGCAACGGCGGCGCTGGTTTTAACGGCGGACGTGGTGGCAACGCACTTTTTGTCGGCTCCGGCGGAAACGGTGGAGCCGGAACGGCCGGGTTCGATGGCGGCGCAGGCGGCCGAGGCGGATTATTGCTCGGCGATGGCGGAGACGGCGGCAGCGGGGGTGACGCGTCCACATCGGGGGGATCCGGCGGTGCGGGTGGTACCGGCGGTGACACCGGGTTCTTATCGCTGGGGGGCAGCGGCGGATCCGGCGGGCGCGGCGGATCCGGCGCAGCCGACGCCGGCAGTGGCGGCGTTGGCGGCGCGGGAGGCGGGGCGGGATTCTTGGCGCTGATTAGTGGCGGCGGTGCTGGCGGAGAGGGCGGTACCGGCCCAGTCAGCGGTGGAACCGGCGGCGCTGGCGGCGCTGGCGGATTGGTGTTCGGCGGTGGTGGTATCGGCGGGAACGGTGGCGGCACCGGCACCGGCACCGGCGGTACCGGTGGACGCGGCGGCAACACCGGACTGCTGGCACTGTGGCACGTGTTCTTTCAGCCTGGTTCCGGTGGAACCGGGGGCCTCGGAAATCTACGCGGCGGCGATGGTGGCGACGGCGGCGATGTAGGGCTGCTATCCGTCTGGGGAACTGGTGGTAACGGCGGCTCGGGAGGACCCGGCGCGAGCGGTGGCGGCGGCGGCACGGGCGGTCGGGGTGGCCTGTTTGTCGGCGACGGCGGAAATGGCGGAAATGGAGGGCCTGCCACCGGACTCGGTGGCGTCGGCGGAAAAGGCGGCGGGATCGGCGTGCTGTCGATCTGGGGCCATCCCGGCGCTGATGGCGTCACCGGCGTGGCACCCTGAGGGCGAATCGGTTTACCGCCCCGGAACCCGGCCGAATCTTCAAATGTTTGCCAGTGAAGTTCACCAAATCGAAACGCCAAGCGCACTCCCCTATGCCAGACTCGGGTTTATGGACACAGTTCCCCTCCTGATTATTTTCACAGCAGTCGTGCTGATCGGGTTGATTTGGGCGGCGCTTCGTATGACGATCAAACGCGACCGCGAAACGATCAGATCCGACATGGACGAGCCACACGAGGTCGAGGCCTACCAGAAACGCTGGCGAAAGCGGCACTGAAAGCCGACCGATAACGCCGCACGCTCGGCGGCTACGCTTCTTCTGATGCGCGTGCTGCGGACTCCCGACGAACGATTCGTCGGCCTGTCCGGATATCCGTTCGAACCGAATTATCGCGATGTTGCGACCACGGGACTGCCCCCGCTGCGCATGCACTACGTCGACGCCGGCCCCTCCGACGGCCCTGTCGTCGTCCTACTGCACGGCCAACCCACGTGGTCCTATCTCTACCGCGACGTCATCGCGAGGCTGGCCGATGCGGGACTACGCGTCATTGCCCCCGACAACATCGGCTTCGGCCGTTCCGACAAACCCACCGATGCCACTGACTACACCTTCGCTAGGCACATCGATTGGGCCCACAGCCTGATCGTCGGCCTCGACCTTCACGCGGTCACCCTCGTCGTCCAGGATTGGGGCGGGCCGATCGGATTGAGTGTGCTGGCCCGCGAGCCGGACCGTTTTTCCCGGGTGGTGGCAACCAACACCATCCTGCACACTTGCGATCCGGGCTTGGCTGGGAGATTGACCTGGGCTCACCACGGCGTGGATCAGGATCGAATGCTCCTGCAGGAGACGCTGCTCGACTATGTCTCGTTCTACCAACGCTCGCCGGACATCGTCCCGAGCCTTTTCCTCGATGCCGTCGCCGGTCCGCTCAGCACGCCCGTGCTCGCGGGCTATGACGCGCCATTCCCGGATCGGGCCTACAAGGCTGGATTGCGGCAGTTGACCGCGCTCATTCCGCTCACCCGAAACGACCCGGGCGCCAAGATCGGCGCTGCCACGATGGCGGCTCTCCACGAATGGAACAGGCCCTTCCTGACGGCCTTCTCTGACGCCGATCCGGCCACCCGCGGCTGGGATGTGGTGTTCCAGCAACACGTACCCGGTGCCCGCGGGCAGAACCACACGACCATCGCGGACGCAGGCCACTTCGTTCAGGAGCAGCAGGGCGAGCGGCTCGCCTCCATCGTCGCGGAATTCGTCGGCGCGACGGCCTGATTCCGGGGACGATTCCGGGGACGCTCCCGGTAGACGCTCCCGGTAGACGCTCCCGGTAGACGCTCCCGGTAGACGCTGTAGCGTGACCGACCGTGAACTACTCCCGTATTTGCTCCATTGCCCTCGCCGCCTCGGTGCCACTTGTCGTCGCGCTCTCCGGATGCGCCTCCAAGACCGATACCTCTGCATCGAGCACGGTCTCCCAGGTGTCATCGTCGGTCACCGAGACCACGGTCCCCCTCAGCCCCTGCCCGATGGCCTTGCCGCAGGCGGGCGGAACCCCCGAGTGGACGCTGCCCGGCGCCACCGGCAGCGTCGCGGTCAGTGGTTCAACGGAGACCACCGCCCCTCTCGTCGACGTCTCTCCACCGTTCAGCGTGACCCAAACCCAGGTGCAGACGCTGCAGGCCGGCGACGGACCGGTTGTGGCACCATCGGCGACGGTGTCGGTGTGCTACATGGGCGTCAACGGTCGCGACGGGTCGGTGTTCGACAGCAGCTATGAGCGCGGTGCCCCGGTCGAATTCCCGCTCACCGGTGTGGTGCCTGGCTTCCAGAAGGCCATTGCGGGCCAGAAGGTCGGGTCCACTGTCGCCGTCGCGATGGTCTCCGCCGACGGCTACCCCGAAGGCCAGCCCGCGGCCGGAATCGAACCCGGCGACTCGCTGATCTTCGCGATCAAAATCCTCGGCGTCACTGGCTGATCCGAACCCTCTTAGAGGTTAAGGACCAGACGCAGCGCGGCATCGACGCGACGCAGTTCTTCGAGGCTGAGATATCCCACGCTCGCTCCGAGGCGTTCGGGATCCACCGCAGCTGTCTGCTCGGCGAGGACTCGGGTGGCCTGGCCGGCTATGTCGATTTCGGGTCGGAAGCTGGCTGGGCGTGCAGACGTTGAGGTCGGCGCCACTAGCCACGTCGATAACGGCAATTGGTCGGATTGAACCACTACCGCATAGCGCGAACCGGATTGTTCGTGGCGACTGCTGAGCCGTGGAGCGTTGAGCTGGTAGACCTCACCACGCACGCAATGCCTCCATATCGCGCAGCACCTGCATCGCCTCAACTCGGTCGGACTCGTCCGCCGCAATCTCCTCCGCTTCGGCTCGGATAGTCGCGACGGCCTTCTGCCGTGCGGCGTCAATGAGCGCTGCCCTGACGGCCGCCGAGACTGGCGTCCCGTCCCGGGTAAGAACGGCCAATGCTCGTGTGGTGTCCTCATCGGGTCTAAAAGTGATCGTGTCAGCCATACTGAAACTGTACTACAGTTTGTAAGACAACTACAGCTTCGTGTCGGTCACGTGCCGGATGAACTTAGTGTTGCGCCATGAGCCTTGTCACCTACGAACTGCGTGATCACATCGCCACCATCACGCTCAACCGGCCCGGATCACGCAACGCGATCAACGGCGCACTTCGCGAGGATTTGAACACGGCCTGGAACCGGTTTCGTGATGACGAGGACGCCTGGGTCGGTGTCCTGACCGCCAACGGCGACGTCTACTGCGCCGGGGCCGACCTGAAAGACGGCGCGGGTTCGGTCGGTACGTTCGCCGGCACGTTTTGGGAGAAGCCCACCATCAACTCCTTCGAAAGCGGTATGGAGTTGTTCAAGCCGACCATTGCCGCTGTGCATGGACCGTGCATCGGCTACGGGCTGACCGGAGTACTGTTCTGCGACTTCGTGATCGCCAGCACCGAGGCCACGTTCTGTTTCCCCGAGGTGTCGATCGGGATCCCCACCATTGTCGGCGCCATTCGACTCCCCCAGCGGATCGGCTGGGCCAACGCGATGGAACTACTGCTCACCGGCAAACCCGTCGACGCACAGCGCGCCAAAGAGACCGGGCTGGTGTGGAAACTAGTCGAGCCGGATCAACTACAGGAGCAGGCTCAGGCCTGGGCGCAGGTCCTCACCGAGGCCGCTCCTCTGGCTCAGCGGGCAACCAAGGAAGTGGCGTGGCGCGCCGCCGATATGGGCTGGATCGAGTCAGTCCGCTTCGGTGAGGTCATGCGCAAGGTCGTCGGCGCGACCGACGACGTTGCCGAGGGCATGGCGGCATGGCGGGACAAGCGCAAACCTCACTGGCGTGCCCGCTGAGTAGTACCTGTCATTTGGGGTAGTACCTGTCATTTTGGCCGGG
>Ga0315283_10000101_pt1 | contig 49194 bp, 49 predicted proteins | sample YL17G09_0_MG_FD_204541 | JGI IMG/M metagenome (GOLD analysis project Ga0315283, IMG submission 204541) | Sediment microbial communities from Yellowstone Lake, YNP, Wyoming, USA - YL17G09_0 | ecosystem: Environmental > Aquatic > Freshwater > Lake > Sediment | place: USA: Wyoming | collected...
CCAAAACGACCAACGGGAAATAGCTGCTCACACCTTACTGCTTGAATATTTACCTCCAAAACGTCGTTTTCTTCCTGCTTTTGGTTGCTTCAGATCTGAAATTCATGCAAGCAGCAGTAAATTGGGCGGCAGTTCCTGACTGTCGCCCTTTATTTTTCGTTATGGTATAATTCGCCCGCCTTACGGAGAGGTCGCGTAGCTGGCTTAGCGCGCACGCTTGGAAAGCGTGTAACCCCCTAAAGGTTCGCGGGTTCGAATCCCGCCCTCTCCGCCAATTTGAACTTCCCGCGCATCGTTCGCGGGAAGTTCTATACTCTGTCTGAAGTGTGCTCCTGCCATTCGCAGATTCTGTCCCTAATTATCTCGTGATATACTCTGGGCCACGATGAACCATACCCATCCTCCCCGCTCGCTCATCACTCTATTGTTCATCCTGGTTGCTGTAACCTTCTTCGTCGCGACCCTGCGCACGTTCGCCCCAGCGCATGCCGCGCCTATTTTGGAAAGCCTGGCCAAAAAGGCCGACGTTAGTACACCAACCTCCACATCATCTTCAGATATCCCCAATCCCGGCCCCACTCCAACCCCGCCCCCTCCATCCCTCCTGCCGCCTCCAACCGTTGAAGAGACCTTTATACCAACCCTGACCCCCACGTTTACACCCATCCCCACCGCCATTCCCATCCCGGCGTCTGCCGATACGACCGGCATCATAGCCCTGGCCATTCTGATGGTGGTTGTGATGCTGCTGGGCATGGCTTGGGGCGGCCGCAGCCTCCGGAAGAAATAAAAACCAAATGAAGCAACTAGGTTTTCCACAATAAAGTACGAAACGATCCTAGCGGTCCAAAACGAATTGGATTTACCCCAAAAACCAACTCCCAAAGGCGCAGAGCTTTGGGAGTTTTTCATGACCCATCCAGTACGAGGGTAGATTTAGGTTCGGAATCCAAAAGACATTATTTTTATCCAACAAAATAGAACATTTGTACAAGTTCCACCGTGTGGTAGAATACAGGCTGCTGCGTAAATGGCAGCAAGAAGCATTCAATGCCCATGGAAACTTCGCATAGCAAACTCCCCCCGCCTCCGGGTCTGGTCGCCTCACTGATGGCGGGATTTGATTCTGTAGCCAGCCACATCGCGGTCATCCTGCCGCCGGTGCTGCTCGACCTGTTCTTGTGGCTCGGCCCGCACCTGCGTCTGAAGGAATTCCTCCAGCCTTTCATTAACCGCCTGCCTTCGCTGGTGAGTGTTTTCCCATCCAATTTCCCCGACCTGGCCACCGTTCAGACCGCCTGGACGATCATTGCGGATAAATTCAACTTGTTTATCATCTTGCGCACATTCCCGGTTGGGACAACCAGCCTTTTAAGTTTCAAGACGTCTGCGCAAAACCCGTTGGGGGTTCCGGCGAGCCTGGATGCCGGCCCGTTAATCAGTATCCTGGGCTGGGCATTATTCCTGGTCTTCCTGGGCTGGATTATTGGCGCGTTGTACTATTATTGGATCTCCATCGTGGCGCTTAAACCTGAAGCGCCTCTCCTCTGGAAATCCATGCAGCAGGCTGTATACCTTTCGCTCATCTGGATGGGTCTGATGTTCTTCTTCGGGTTGCCTGCCCTGCTGGTGGTGTCGATTCTGTCGGCCATCAGTCCGGTTTTGGGACAGGTGGTATTATTTGCCGGGGCGATGATCCTGATCTGGCTGGTGATGCCGATCTTTTTCTCAACCCACGGCATATTTGCCTTGCAACTTAATGCGTTCCGCGCCATTTTGAACAGCCTGCGCATTGTGCGTTTTACCCTTCCCAATACCGGCTTGTTCTTAATGACGTTCCTGGTACTAAATCAGGGTTTGAACTTTCTATGGAATACCCCGCCGCACGACTCCTGGTGGACGCTTGTCGGTATCGCCGGGCACGCTTTCGTCTCTACAGCCCTGCTGGCGGCCAGTTTTGTTTATTATCGTGATATTAATGCCTGGTTGAAGGCGGTCTTCGAACAACTTCAACCGCAAACAACTTCAGCGAAAGCGTAGCAAAAGGTATTTATGGCAGTAAATGGAAGTTACACCGCAAAAGATATTCAGGTCCTCGAAGGGCTGGAAGCCGTCCGACGCCGGCCCGGGATGTACGTGGGTGGGACGGATATCAAGGCTTTGCACCACCTCGTCTACGAAGTGGTCGACAACTCGATTGACGAGGCCCTGGCCGGGGTCTGTACACGCATCGAAATTATCATCCATCCCGATTCGTCCGTCACCGTCACCGACAACGGGCGCGGCATCCCGGTCGACATCCACCCGCAGAAAAAGAAATCCGCCCTCGAGGTTGTGATGACCGTCCTGCATTCGGGCGGTAAATTTGGCGGAGGCGGCTACAAGGTCTCTGGCGGGTTGCACGGTGTGGGCGTCAGCGCAGTCAATGCCCTTTCGGAGTGGTGCGAAGTGGAAGTCCAGCTCGACGGCAAGATCCACTTCCAGCGCTACGAGCGCGGCTACCCACAGGAACCGGTCAAGGTGATCGGCAAGGCCAAAGCCGGCGTGACAGGCACGAAAACCACCTTCAAGTTCGACCCGCAGATCTTCACCGAATCGCCCGAATACCGCTTCGACACCCTCGTCCAGCGCTTCCGCGAGATGGCTTTCGTTACCCGCGGTACTACCATCTACTTCCTCGACGAACGCTCCAACCGTGAAATGACTTTCTACTTCGAGGGCGGCATCACCTCATTTGTGCGCTACCTGAACCGCAACCGCGATACCCTCCATCCGGTGGTGCACGTCGAAAAGGATATCGAAGGCATCGGCATCGAATGCGCCGTCCAGTACACCGACGCTTACACCGAATCCGTTTACTCCTTCGCCAATACCATCAATACGGTCGACGGCGGTACCCACCTCACCGGCATGCGCGCAGCCCTGACCCGCGTGGTCAACGATTATGCCCGTAAGAGCGGGCTGCTCAAAGAAGCCGACCCCAACTTCTCTGGTGACGATACGCGCGAGGGCCTGACCGCCATTATCAGCATCAAACACCCCGACCCGCAGTTCGAGTCGCAAACCAAAGTAAAGTTGATGAACCCCGAAGTACAAACCTATGTTACACAGATGGTTGGCGAGGCTCTCGGTACATTCCTTGAAGAAAACCCCCAGGCGGCCAAGGCCGTCATTGCCAAGTGTCTCACCTCGGCGCGGGCACGTGATGCCGCCCGCAAGGCGCGTGACCTTGTCATCCGCAAATCCGCACTCGAGAGCCTCACCCTGCCCGGCAAACTGGCAGACTGTTCCCAGCGCGATTCGTCCAAGACCGAACTCTACATTGTGGAAGGTGACTCGGCTGGCGGCTCCGCCAAGCAGGGCCGCGACCGGCATTTCCAGGCCATCCTGCCCCTGCGTGGCAAGATTTTAAATACCGAGCGTGCCCGCCTGGATAAAATCCTGGGTAATAACGAAGTCAGGGCGCTAATCTCAGCCCTGGGCACTGGCATCGGCGATAATTTCGACCTCGAGGGTCTGCGTTACGGACGTATCATTATCATGACAGATGCCGACGTGGACGGCTCCCACATACGCACCCTGCTGCTGACCTTCTTCTTCCGCTACATGCCCACCCTGATTGATGAAGGTCACTTGTTCATCGCCCAGCCGCCGCTCTATCGCCTGGCTTACAAGAACCAGGTCCATTACGCCTACAACGATGCAGATAAAGATAAATTGCTGAAATCGCTGGGCGTCAGCCCCGACAAAGTCAGCCTGTCGCGCTATAAAGGCCTGGGCGAGATGAACCCCCTGCAGTTATGGGAGACCACCATGAACCCACTTAACCGCACCCTGCTGCAGGTGTCGGTGGACGACGCCGCCGAAGCCGACCGCACCTTCGACATGCTGATGGGCGACGCTGTGGACCCGCGTAAAAGATTCATCCTGACCCACGCCAAAGCTGTCAGGAATTTGGATATTTAAGAACACAGTAGGTCACGCTTCAAGCGTGACCTACAAATTTTGGGGCTCTTTCACCTTCTAACTACGACGCACAACATCCAAACAAACGAAATGGGTTGGTTCAATAAATAATCAGGAATGGAAGATCAAACCGCCGCCATCTTGCGGATCTCGTCTGCCGCCTGCGCGAATTCAAACCGGGCTTTCAAAGAAGATCATCCAAAAGATCCATCATCTCCTGATCCCCTCCTGCCGGAGGAGCCCAATCAACCTGGACCACTTCAACCTCCTGGCGCTCAAGACTCGCACCGAATAGTTTCAAGCCCAGGTTGACTGCAACAACAGGTCCGGATAACAATTTATTGATCAGCGTTTCCATATAACCTCTATCCCTGTCCCAATAATTCGCAACAACCCGCGGATGCAAGAGCATTGCTGCGAAAAACCACCACACCGGCTTCGTGGAGCATTTTTATCTGAAGATTCAAATCCTGTGGATCGGCTTCAGTCCCACATACCGAAGCCACCACCGTTAAAGCACCGCCGCGCTGCCCGGATATCCGTTTGGCTTCCTGGATCGCATCGACCAGTTCCCCCACCGGATCCATGGAAGCGTTATACCCTAGAATAAAATCCAGGTAGAGCACCGCCACTTGGGGATCGCGGCTCTCAGCCAATATTCGGCGCTTACGCAGCGTTCCATTGATCATGGGGTGTGGTTTGCCGACCGTGTAAAAATCATCCCCCATATCCACAATGGTGTGCTCAATGCTCTGGTCTGGATCAGACAGATGGAATTTTCGGTTAAACGGGCTGTTGGAGTAAATGATATGGCCGGCCTCGCTCAAGATCTGTTGGGATTGGTAGCAGAAGGTTCCCCCGGCCAGAATTCCGCGCAAGTATTTTTGTTCAGGTGACCAAGCCTTCTTTTCCTTCAGGATCGCGCCCATTTCTTCTGAAGTCAAACCTCCAGCTGGCAAGTTGGCTTGTCCGTTTGAAGTGGTAACGGCGATCCGGACGGCATCATCTATGGTGCGAGCCGGTTGAAAATTAGGCTTTCCATTGAGCTGCCCGGGATCTACACCCAGGAAACAACCCACCACCGGTTTTTTGCAGGTTCTCACCTTCTCAAGAAGGGAGGCTAATGTGCTGGCCGCCGGCGGTTTGGAGATGATCGCGATGACACGTGTCTGCTGGTCTGCCTCCAACGCATCCAGAGCCGCCATGGTCGTCATCCCATCGATCTTGTCAGAAAGATCATGACTACCGGTACCAATGGCATGGGAGATCCCGGATCCGGCATTATGAACCTGGCTGGTGAATTCCTGCAACCCGGTTCCCGCGGCCCCGATCACACCGATCGGACCTCGCCGTACAGCATTGGCGAATCCGATCCCCACCCCGCCGATCAGGCTGGTGCCGCAGTCCGGACCCATCACCAGCAAGCCTCGCGCTGTGGCTAATTGCTTCAACTCCAATTCATCTTCGATTGAAACATTGTCACTGAATAGAAAGACATTCAGACCGGCTTCCAGCGCTTTTTTCGCTTCCCGGGCTGCGTACTCTCCCGGGACAGAGATCACTGCCAGGTTGGCAGTGGGCTTTTGGGACAGAGCATCTTCGAGGGTTCTAACGCTCATGGAGGGGGTATTTTCCTGAATTGCCTCCAGCCACTCGTCCAAGCGTCCCAGAACATTTTCCACGATGGCGGGAGAATCAGCAATGACTGCTACGATCAAATCGTTGGGCTGGGCAGCCTCGATCTGGCTGTCCTGAATGCTAATATTCAGTAAGAGTTGTTTATTCACCGGGCTGCCCATCAGAACTGCAGTCTGCTGGACACCCTTGACTTCTGAGATGCGCCGGTTGACGCTCATCAGGAAGACCGAATCATAATACTGGTTCTTACGGATCACAAAACCGGAGGCCATGGGGAATCATCTCCTCTTCCATAATTATTTGCCAACATCGTATTTCCTGCCGAACGCGATCAAGGCTTTCTTGAAGCACTCCAGGGGAGCGCGCACCATGCCGGCGCCGATCTTCGGATAACCCGGGTCTTTGTGGGCGATCGCCGTATCGATAATCGGGGTGATCCCGGTCTGTACTACCTTGCGGATGTCGATCCCGATCGAGGTTCCAGCAAAGCCGAGGGCCGGTAAACGATATGTTGGGTGAGTGGAGACCGTTATTTTCTTCATTTCCCTGGAATATGCCAGGGCTTCTTCCGGAGTACCGCCAACCAGGCTGAGGATCCCAGGCGCTCCACCAATGGTGAACGCACCCCATCCCACCGTCTCGGTAATGGCAGAATCACCCATATCCAGACCGGCCACATCCTCAGTGTAACCGGGCAGGTAAAGACCATCCACCCTCGGTGCAGGGGCGGTGAACCATGCGTCTCCCAGACCGCTCACGCGCAGGCCAAATTCAATCCCATTACGGCACATGGCAGTTACAACGGTGCTGTATTCGATTCCCATGGCCGGATCGGCAATCGCTTTGCCACACGCCATGGCAATGCCGAGGAAGATCAGCTCATGGTTGGTGACATATTTAAGCGTCCAAAGCATCTTATCCTTTGGCAGTTCCGTCTGAGCCATTGCAACCGCCATCGCATTCGCGAAAAGGCTGGAAGCCGCGCTATGACGGTTGTGCAGTTCATCGCCCATCTGAAGCGCCTTGGTGATGATCGGCTTCAATTCCAGGCCCCCGACTGTATGGAGTGCCTGGCGCAGGGTGGGCGCCCAGACGTCCCGCCACATGCGTAATCCCTGCAAGGCTTGTTCGCTGTAATCCCCAAACTGCTGGTTGCCTTCCACCTGGCGGCAATAGGCCCGGTTCCCGAAGGCTTTATTCTCCACCACCCAGACGGGTGCGGAAGGTGAAATGGTGCCGGCCATCGGGCCTACTGTCTGGTGATGATGGTTGGGCTCAAGCCGGATTTTCCCTTTATCGAGCAAGGCAGTGGCTTCCTCAACGGATTTAGCCCAGCCCTCAAATAACACCTGCCCGATGATCGCACCGCGCTGGGCACCGCACATAATTTGCCATTCAATCGGCGGGCCGGAGTGCGTGATCATTTTCCCTTCCATGCCTGGGATCACTTCACCCGCCGGGGCAATATCCACGAGAACCGGATCGCCCAGGTTCAGGCGTTGAGCAGCCTCTTCGTTGGCTTTTTCGATCTTCTGTTTAATGTCCATGGCAGTTCCTTTCGGTTCCAGTAGGTTTAGAATCAAGAATGAGCCTTATTGAGCTGATCCGTATAGGTTAGCAACAAGCCTGTCAGATAACCGGTCAGCAAATCCCAACCCGTGGAGTGACCCAATGTGATTAATTCCGCTGCTGCTGATACGGCACGATCAATTGATTGGTTCGAAAGAAGAATAATGCCGAAGCGGTATAAAGGATCCGGCGCGTGACCAAGCGCATTATCCTTGAGAAGCGTGAAACTGATTTGATTGGTACGAGACCGAAAAGCATCGATCCACGCAGGGAGATTGTCGAATTTCAAATAATTGAGTTGCGAATAAGAACGTGAGAGCAGGTACCGGGCATAAAATAGCCCACCCAGGAAATCGTCTCCTGAAGGGGTCAACCCCTCCCCGAAGCCGATCAGTTCATCCGCCTGTTTCAAGATCCCAATAAAGTCGTGGGAGAGGCAGGCGCGAGCGATCTTTTCGACGACCGGCCAGGCCGACAGGGTCAGATAATTTTCCTGCACGATACCCGGAGAGAGACCTTGGTTCTTCGCGATCTGAAGTACGGGTTGGATCAACTCCCCAAACCCCACCGGAGTCTTCCGGGACAGGAAGGTGTCACAAAAGGCTTGGAGTTTGTCGGGCAATAATCTCCGCTCAACGAGATCGCCGGCAGGAATGGCGGGTGATTTCCAGGTCTGTGAGGCCTGAAAATCAAGCTTCATCCCAGACTCGAATTTGATCGATTGACCCATGACCTCAAATGCTGAACCGACAGCCAACCTGGGTAACGCCGAGGTCAACCGCATACAGCGGCGATGCATCGGGGTCTCTGCGGTCCCCAGCCAGACTAATTCTTCTTCCTTCGTGAGCAGGTAAGTGGCATGAGTGACCGCAGCAATAACTTTCCCGCGCTGGCCTTGTGACAGCCAGCCGCGAGCTGCCTCGCCCATGATTGGAACCTTGTCTGCAAAAGAGTCTATATAGGATCTCATTCAGCGGATGGATGGGGCACCACCAATAATCTTATTGGTGGTGCCCTATATCAACTAATAAAGATGCTGTTACTTCGGGCTGCCGACCACGCCCTTGACAAACCAGTCGACAGAGCCCATCGCGTCTGCAGAAAGGACTTCACCCTCGGCAACGCGGACGGTCCCATCCTGGTCCACGATCGGACCCTGGAATACGACCAGAGTACCGGCTTCTATTTCTGCTTTCGTCTGCATAACCAGGTCCTGAACTTCCTGAGGAACCTTGGGGCCAAAGGGGGCCATGGCCATGCAACCATCCGCCATACCACAGCGCAGGAAGATTGGCGTCCAGGTTCCATCCAGCACGGTCGAAGCCAGCCAGGTCAGTTTTCCGCCCAGGGTAAAGCCAGTGCCTGAGATCCAGTACTCCGGGGCAAACTGCTGGGCTGCCAGGGATTGGAATCCGATCGAGTAGACACCCCGCGATTCAGCGGTCGACAGGATCGTGGCGGGTGAATCGACGTGCATGGTGATCACATCCGCGCCCTGGTTGATCAAAGAGTTGGTCGCGTCCGCATCTTTGGCGGCATCACCCCAAGCAAAGGTGTAGGCCACGGAGGTTACTGCTGCTGGATTTACGGATTGGACACCCAGTTCGAAAGCATTAATGAAGGTCAGGGTCCAGCCCAATGGGAAAGCCGCGACAAACCCGATTTTGTTGGAAGTCGTCATCTTTCCGGCAGCAACACCCATCATATACCAGCCGTCCGGGGGATTACCATAGAAGTTGGCAAAATTTGCTCCCATTTCCCAGCCACCGGCATGTTCGAAGATCACATCCGGGTGGGTCTGTGACAGAGTAAGGGCGGGATATTGATGGTTAAAAGCAGTGGCGATGATCATTTTGGCGCCCTGCCCGATCATATTTTCCATGGTCGTGGTCGCGCCGGCTTCGTCAGGTACATTCTCGGCCTCGATGATCTCGACGCAGTCGATGTTTGTCTTGATCGCCATCACGCTCTCGTGCATTGCCTGGTTGTAACCGGCATCCGTGATCGGTCCGCCGTATAACGCACCGATGATCAGGCACGGGCCTGCCACTTCGGTGGGCACTTCGGTCGGTACTGCGGTGGGTACCTCGGTCGCAACTTCAGTCACGACGGGGGTGGTAACCACCGCCGGTCCGCAGGCCGAGAGCAGAACTGCAGTACACATCAAAACTGCCAGGGTCGCATACATTAACTTGTTTTTCATTTCAACTTCTCCTTATCTATTTTCGGATATGTAAAAGTAGGATTAGATAGAGGTAATATTCGAATGTTCGGAATGCCTCCTTTCATATTTTATTATCAGGTTCATTCGCTGCCTTGATAGACCCTACCCAAACTAGCCGGGGCAGAATGCTTGCGATTCCCGCCCCAGGCGATCAGTACCACCAGCGTGAGCAGGTAGGGGATGGTATCCAACAGGAACGGGGAAACCTGGACCCCGCTGGTTTGCAATAACAGCTGGAATGCAACCGCGCCGCTGAAGATCAGCGCCCCCACAATGGCCCGCAAGGGATGCCACTTCGAGAAGATCACCAGCGCCACAGCGATAAAGCCGCGCCCGGCAGTCATGTATTCGGTCCAGTTCATGGCATAGGCGATCGAAAGATGGGCAGCCCCCAATCCAACCAGCATTCCGCCAACGAACAAGGCCTGGTAGCGTATCGAGCGCGGGTTGCGGCCTGAAGCATAAGCCGTATCCGCATTTTCACCCACCGCTCTTAAGCCAAGGCCCCAACGCGTGCGGAATAATAACCACCAGACCAAAAAGGCCACCGGGATGACCAAGTAGATCAGGATATCGAACTTGAACAACGAAGTATATAGGAGGGGTAATCCCGCCGTCCCCGGCAATAAATACCTGGTCAGGCTATGGATTTTTTCGCCAACGTACGGCTTGCCTATCAGTGCGCTCAGGCCGAAACCAAAGAACATCAACGCCAGGCCGCTGGCAAGCTGGTTCGCTTTCCGGGAGATGACCAGGTAGCCGAGGATCATGTTCATCAGGCCGCCTGCGAGAATGGAAACCAGGATGCCCAGGTAGGGATTCCCGGAAAGGTAGGTCACGGCAAAACCGGATGAGGCGCTGACCAGCAATACCCCCTCCAAGCCGAGATTGACAATCCCCGCCCGTTCATCGATGACCTCCCCAAGTGTGGTGTAGAGCAGGGATGTCCCGGAAAAGATGGCACTGGAGAGAACGCCGAGGATGGATAGGAGCGTCATGATTTTGTTCCTTTGAAAAATGTGGGACGAGCCAGGACAACAAACAATGTGAAGGCGAGCAGGATGTTGATGACTGCGTAGGGCAGGTCGCGAGTCAATTGAAGCAGGTTGCCGCCGGTCGTTATGACCGCCACCACAAATGACATCAGTACAATACCAATGGGTTCACCACCGGCCAGCCAACAGATCATGAAACCCATAAAACCCAGGCTCATTGAGAAGTTCAGTAATAACATCCCGTAAAATCCGGAGACCTGCGCCATACCCGCCAGACCCGCGATGGCGCCTCCAACACACATTACGATAACCAGATATTTACTAAGCGGGATCCCGTTCCGCCTCGCAGCCTGTGGATTGCTGCCGATGGCACGCATCTCCAGGCCCCAGCGGGTATATTTCATGACCAGCCAGAAGACGACCAGCAATACCAGCCCAAACACCAGCCCAAGATGGATGCGCGTTCCGAAAAAGGTCGGCAGCCGCGCCGCGGCACCAAAATTAGCGGTCTTGACCGTATCCATGGGCGAATGCCAGAACCCGAAGATAAGGAAGCCGATGATCTTGGGCGCCACCGAGTTCAATAGCAAGGAAGTGATCGTTTCATTCACGAGGCCAATGGATTTAAGGTAACCGGGGATGAACGCCCACAGCGCGCCGCCCAGCATGCCCAGCAGGACCATCAAGGGCAGCAAAAGCCAACCGGGCAGGCTCGAAAAAGTCAGCGCTCCGAATGTGGCGAAGGCGGCACCGATATACAACTGCCCTTCACCGCCCACGTTGATTAAACCCACCCGTGACGGCAAAGCCACCGCCAGTGCGGTGATCAACATTGGGATCATTGCCACGATGACCTCGGAAAAGCCGTAAGCACTGCCCAGGGTCGAGGAGAAAATGTCCTTATAGGATTGGAGCGGGTCTTTCCCGGAGATCAAAAGGATAACCCCGAACAGCAGAAAGGCGAATAGGATCATCAGCAAATAACGTACAGCAGTCTGCAACGCCTTCTGACGAAACACAGGAAAACGGGTAAGCGTCTCAGCTATTTTCGACATATTGAACCTCGGAGCCGGTCATCAAGTGGCCGACTTCAAAGACATTCGTTTCTTCAGGTTTGAAGGAGCCCACTATCGTACCCGCGTAGAGCACGATCAGGCGGTCACTGAGGCTGAACAATTCCTCCAGGTCTTCCGAAATGAGAAGGATGCCGGCCCCGTTATCACGCGCCCGTATAAGAGCCTGGCGTGCCGCAATGGTACTCTGCACGTCCAACCCGCGCGTTAAGTAAGAGGCGATGATCAAACGCGGTTCCTGGGTCATTTCACGCACGATCACCATCCGCTGCAGGTTGCCCCCCGATAGCGAACGAGCCGGAACATACAGCGGAAATGAGAACTCCAGAGCCTGCATCGTCCGTTCTGCGTCATCTTTGACGCCCTTCCAATCCATCCGCAGACCGCCAGCCCGGGCATATCTCCAGGTACGGGTCAACGCCATGTTTTGTAGAACGGTCATGAAAGGCGCGATCGCCATGGTCAATGGATTTTCAGGGATGAAGCCGACGCCGCTCCTGCGTATCTGTTGGATCGACAGGTTGGTGCTGTCCTTACCGAACAGGATTTTCATGCCCCGCACACATTTGATCATCCCGAGCGCAAGATCCCCCAGCTCCTTCTGGCCGTTTCCCGAGACGCCTGCTATGCCGACGATCTCGCCGGGATGAACTTTTAAGTTGATGTCTTTCAGACTCGTAGTCAGGCCTTCGGCGCGCGTCTCAGCTCCCCTCAGTTCCAACAAGGGCACATCAGGCCCAGTAATGGCGTGCCTTCGGTCCACTTGCAAGGCAGCCAGTTTTTTATCGAACATCAGACCAACAAGCCTGTCCTCGCTGGCCTCAGACCGCAGGATTGTACCCGCCAGATGGCCACCCCGCAGAACTGTGATTCGATCCGCACAAGCCAGGACCTCTTTCATCTTGTGCGTGATCAAGACAATGGCATATCCATCCGCGCGCAGGTTGTCCAACACTTTGAAGAGTGCCTCTGCTTCATGCGGGGCAAGAACACGGGTTGGCTCGTCAAGGATCAACAGGCGCGCCTCGGCCAGCAGCAATTTGAGGATCTCAACCTTTTGCTGCTCACCGATGGAAAGTTGGCCTACCAGGGCACGTGGGTTGACCTGCAGATCATAGCGCTTGGAGACCTCAAGAATACGCTGGTTGAGCTTATTGACATTCAGTACTGCTGGAAGCTTTGGAAGGAACAAAGCGATATTCTCGGCAACACTGAGAGCAGGGATCAGGCTGAAATCCTGGAATACCATTCCGATCTGGTGGAGGCGGGCATCGTGGGGAGAATGAATGACAATCGGATCCCCGTTGAAAAGGATCTCGCCAGAATCACAACGATAGAATCCGTAAAGGATCTTCATCAAGGTGCTTTTCCCGGCGCCATTCTCCCCCAGGAGGGCATGGATCTCGGAAGCATACAGATCCAGGTCGAGTCGGTCATTAGCCAAAACACCCGGGAAGGATTTGGTGATCCCACGCATTGAGACAATTGATTTTGGGATCGTAGTGGACACGATTCTGCTTGGCATGCATCTCCTTCGGTGCAAGAAGTGGGTGCGCCTGCTTAAATGGCAGTCTAAAGACCCCGATAGGGCCTGCTCCCATCATATAACGATCTCTGGATCTACTTAAGCGTAGAAAGTGGGGGTTTCCTAAGGACGATTGTCGAGGGACAAATCCGCGCACCGAATCCGTAGAAACTACGGGGTCGAAAAGACCTGGTTGAGCATATGTGAATTGGCTCGGATTATTTGATCAGGTCGTGCTGGCGTGCATACCGTACCAGCTCAACCCGGCTGTGCAGACCCAGCTTATCCGAAATATTTGCGCGGTGACCTTCAACCGTACGAATACTGATATTCAGTTCCTGCCCAATTTGCCGGTTGGTATATCCCTCAACGATCAACTTGAGGATCTCGGTTTCACGCGGGGTCAGCGATTCAATCGGATTTTTCTGATTTATCTGCGGGTCCCGGGAATCCTCAAGCAAACCCCGAACCATGGCAGGGTCTATGTAAAGGTCGCCGCGTAAGATCACCCGAATGGCAGAGATCAACTCCGCCTCCGCGGCGCGTTTTAGGATATACCCGGCTGCCCCGGCTTTGATCGCTTCTTTCAACAAGGCTTCATCTTCATGCAGGGTCAAAATGAGAACTTTCAGATCCGGAAATTGGGGTTTGATCATGCGAGTAACAGATATACCATCCAGATCGGGCATGCTTAAGTCGAGCATCAGAACATCCGGTCTGGTCTTTTTGACCAACTCTATCGCTTCATACCCCCCGGCCGCTTCACCAACGAGCTCGAAGGCGGTATCTTCAATGAGCAGGGCGCGCAAGCCCGCCCGCACGATGGCATGATCATCCGCGATCAGCACTCTAATCATTGCAGGGCACCTGAGCTTTCACAGTTGTCCCTTTCCCCGGGGAACTCTCAATAGTAAATGTACCTCCCAGCATCTCGATCCGTTCCCGCATGCCGAACAACCCCAGATGGTCCTCCGGCCCAGGCGAGCTTTCAATGAAACCGATCCCGTCATCCTCGACGATCGTCACCATTTGACGGTTATGCAAGCTGAGCAGCACATCCACCCGCGTGGCTTGGGCGTGAAGGATAACATTGGTCAGGGATTCCTGAACGATGCGGAACAAAGCTGTTTCTGTTTCGATCGGCAGCCGCCTGCCCTCCAGCCCCACTGCCTCAAAATCCACCGGAATGTCATATTGCCGGTTTATCTCGGCTATATATTGCCGCAGCGTGGTCACCAGCCCAAGATGGTCCAGGCTGGCAGGGCGTAGATTGATAGCCAGCTTGTGCAGGTTTTCCTGGATCGTGTTGGCGGTATTTTTTAATTCATCGATCCTCTGGCGGAGGGCACCCGGCTGGTCCATGCTGCGATCCAGGAGCCCGAGTTGGACGGTCAATGCGGTCAGCAGTTGGCCGGATTCATCATGCAACTCACGCGAAAGATTCAGACGCTCTTCCTCCTGGGCCTTCATCAGACGTTGCGAAAGCCCGTGCAGTTGGCGGTTGCTCCTCCGGATCTCATCGAAGAGCAAGGAATTCTGAATCGCAACAGCCGCTAGGTTGGCATAGGATTGCATCAGAACTTGATTATCTTGAGTGAAATAATCCTTTCGTTTACTGAGCAGGCGCAGCGTACCGATCAGTCGGTTGCTGAATAGTAGCGGAAAAACAGCATAGGCCTGATAAGTGGTCTCAACCGGCTCTCCAGAACGTAAAAGGTCATCCATTGTTCTTACCAGCGGATGGAGCGGATCCTGCGGGGGATCGGGGTTCTGCCATTTCGCCTTCAAACCCTCGATCAAACCTGGAGCGATGCCGTAGACTGTTGCCGGAGTGGAGCTGGCCTCCTCCCCGGTCTCGATCCAGGCAACCTCCAATCCCAGGCGGGTCACTGCGAGCAGGCAAATGGTTCTAAAGATGCTGGTGATCTCGAAGTTATCCAGGAAAGTTTTGGATGAGTCGTTCAAAGTTGCCAGGTCTTGCACCCGCTGCCTGAGAGCGTCGGTCGCCTTTCGGCGTTCGCTGGTTGCCGCCGCCAGGATGAGGGCGGTCAAAGCCACGACAGCCATGAAGGTTTGCAGGAGAACCAGACTGTTGTTTTTTGACTCGAGTGAGAACGGCCCCAGGCCCTGTGAAGTTCCCCAGATCGCGATCCCCGAAACGAGAAAAATAGCGAGGGTCGCGCCCCGTCCCCCAAAGCGTAATGCAGCCCAGATAACGAACGGGAAGATGACATAGATCATTGCCTGATGAAAAATTCCGCTCGGCGGCAGACCGCTGAACACGAACCAGGTGACGAAAACCATCAATACCAGCAACAGGCTACCTTCAATAAATACTCGCCTTTTCATCCGGGCAGGCTGTAATGGGATCCAGGTTAGCAACACCGGAGCGACCACCAGGGCTCCCAGCAGATCCCCAATCCACCAGGTGAACCAGATCGCCCAAAAATTCTGCCAGGCCCCATTCCCCGTCAGCATCAAGGTGAGTGTGCCAATACTGGCTCCGATGGTGGTGCAGACAAACGAGATGAACACCAGGCCAACTACATCCTGGATGCGATCGATCCGGTTTTGAAATCTGACCGTCCTTCTCAATAAATAGACTGTGGTCAGTGCCTCCAGCGTGTTCGCAATTGCCAATCCTAGGGCCAGGGAAAAGGGAGCGCCGGTCAACAGAGAACCAATTAACACTCCCAGGCTTATCCCGGGCCACAGGCGATACCCAAAGATGAGCAAAGCAGCCAGGCCTATCCCTGTCGGCGGCCAAACGGGCGAAGTGTTGACCTGCACGTATGCCATCTTCAATCCCAGCCTGGCCGCCAGATGATGAACGACAGCCAGAACCAGGATTTTTGCCAGGTAGACTGCAAATGCTTTGACTTGAACCGGATTGAGCTGACGCTTATTTATCATAATCAGGAATGGAAGATCAAACCGCCGCCATCTTGCGGATCTCGTCTGCCACCTGCGCGAAATACTGCGTGGCCCGCCTGATCAACCCGATCGTGCTGAGGAAGCCGTGCACCATCCCGTTGCAGCGCATGATTTGAACTTTTACTCCAGCCGCTTGCATGCACCGGGCATACGCTTCGCCTTCGTCGCGCAGCACGTCGAATTCGGCTGTCACCACCAGGGCGGGCGGCAGCCCGCTTAGGTCGTCTGCCAGCAAGGGCGAGACTTGTACATTGAGCCGGTCTTTGGGGTTGGGTGTGTACTGGTCCAGAAACCACTCCACGTCTTTCTTGGACAGACCGAGGGATTGATCTCCAAATTCTTTATATGAAGGAGTATCCAGAGTGGCTCCATTCGTAGCCGCATAGAATAGCACCTGCCCCGCTATCTTTGAGGCCTCTTTTTTTCGCCCCATCTGCGCCACCACAGCTGTCAGGTTGCCGCCCGCAGAATCGCCGCCCACCAGCACCCGTTTGGGATCGCCGCCCAGTTCACCCGCATGCGCCACAGCCCACTCGACTGCCGCAAAAGAATCCTCCACCGCCGCCGGGAAGATATGCTCCGGCGCCAGGCGGTAATCCACTGAGAGCACGGCGCAATTGACATGTCTGCAAAGGAAGCGCGCCATGTTGTCCGCGCTGTCGAGGTCGCCGATCACCCAGCCGCCGCCGTGCAGGAACACGAACAATGGATAGGCTGTTCCTTTCCCCGGCTGGTACAGGCGCGCCGGGATCTCGCCCGCAGGACCTGGGATGCTCAACTCCCGCACCGCCTGCACTTTTTCAAATAACCCGCCGATGCTTTTAAGCAGCGAAAAACTCTTACGAAATTCGAGCCGTGCCTGCGTGGGAGTAACTTGATCGAGGGGTGTTTCTCCCAACACCACCTGCGCCCGGCGCAGCAGGTCCGTCTGCTCATCCAGGACACCCCCCGGCAGGGGTGGGAAACGCGAGCTGAGATTGAGAAGCTTCAGGCGCAGAAAGAGAATGATAAAACGAGTAATGCTCAACAGGTCGGTTTTCATGAAACCATTCTAGCACAACCCTCCCGCACTTCCAACCCCTTCAAGGTTTGCCCGTAACCATTCGGTCAAAAGCCCGTGCCATAAAGAGACCGGGTTTCTCGTTTGAATCTTTGGTATCATGCTTGCATGGGATCGAACCTCCTCCTTCCGCCCATCTCCCTCAACTGCCGCGTGCTGGTGGAACTCGTGGATTCCTCCGGGCAGGCCGAGCCGCGCCAGTTCACCCTCGTCACCGGCAGGCAGGCCGATTTCAATAGCGGCCTGCTCGACGAGAATACCCCCCTGGGTCGGGCTTTGCTCGGTCACTGCGCCGGGGAGACGATCCCATACCCGTTGGGCGACCTGGCGGAGGTGCGCATCCTGGCAGTCGAGAGCGGGGATGGTTCCATCCCATCCAATGCTGCTGCAAAACGCCGGGCAGCCGTCCAGAAGGCTGCTGACCAGTCTGAGATAACCAACCAGATGATCTTTTCCACTGCCAGCGGCAGCAAATGGGGCGATTACGAAGTGGATATGGATAAATTGTTGCAGGACGAAGACAAGGACGAGAAGAAGGGCGAGGAGTAGGGCAGTTCTAAATCCAGTTTCGGAGGAGTAAGAAATATATGAACACTACCAAATTCCTTGATTTTGATTGTGTCTCCCTTGAGAACGCTGCAATCTCCCTGCTGGTTACCCAGTCGGTGGGACTGCGCGTGATTTCCCTGCGTTTCAACGGTGGGGACAACCTCTTTGCCGAACTGCCGGATTACGTGACCAGGCGTCCGGATGGTGAGGCGTTCCACTTCTATGGCGGACACCGCCTATGGCATGCCCCAGAGAACATGTCTCGCACCTACATTCAAGACGATGGCACTGTGGACGTCGTCCCAACACGGAACGGTCTCTCAATCACACAGCCGGTCGAAGTCCAGACAGGAATCGAGAAATCCATCCTTATCTCACTGGTGGAGCAGAAACCTCAGGTGATCGTCCGCCATACACTGACCAATCGCGGTCTGTGGCCGGTTGAGTGCGCGCCCTGGGCGATCACTCAACTTAAAACCGGCGGGGTGGCAATCCTGCCCCAGTCACAGCAGCAGACCGAGGTCCTACCGAACCGCTCGCTTGTGCTATGGCCGTACACTGAAATTGCCAATCCGCATGTAAGCTGGGGGGACCAGTATATACTGGTCCGCGCTGAACTGAAAGATAGGGCTTTCAAAGTTGGCTTTCCTAACCTGCGTGGCTGGCTGGCCTACTGGCATACTGGAACCTTGTTCGTTAAACGGGCCTCTTTCGACCCGCAGGCGGCTTATTACGATTTCAATTGCTCAAGCGAATGCTACTGCAACCAGCACTTTCTCGAGTTGGAAACCCTGGCTCCCATCTGCACGCTTGAGCCAGGGGCCTCAGCCATTCACGCCGAAACCTGGGAACTTTACGCCAACGTGGACTTCCCGGCGGATGAAGCTGCCGCACAGTCGTTGGTTGAAAAACTGGGTTTGGAGTGAACACAAGCGCCTTTTCCGTTGCGCTTGACACAGCATCGATCACCCCATAAGCACTGCTATTGAGACCAACCTTCAATATGCTGGCATTATGAAGTTGGTCTTATTTTTTTTTTAGATTGTCACTATTGTGATCAGCATATTCAGCGATCCTGTCGTAATTGCGCCAGTCTTTCTGCTAAAGCGAAATCCTCGGGTGTGTTGATGTTCCTGAAAACCAACCCCAAAGGGTCAGCTTTGGCCACTTCGTTCATACCTAATTCATACACACGCACAGACGGAAACCAGTCAATGATTTTAAGTTGGTTGGCATTAATAGCCGCTCGAATGATAGGCAGACAAGTGGTACGCCGATAAACTGCGTGCAGCGGTTCAAGCCCTTCTGTTGACCTGGGGATGACCACATCCATCTCTTCACTAACGAGTAAATCGATAGCCATTTGAAGGAGGGTCGCACTTGCGAATGGCATATCGCAAGCAACCACAGCCACAATCGGATACGACGCGGAAGCGATGGCTGTGTAGAGTCCGCCCAGGGCGCCACGATCCGGGATCGGGTCTGGGAAAAGGTGCAAGTTGAGGAAAGCGTAATCATCCGTATGGTTGGTCGTAACAAGAATTTCTTTGGCAATAGGTGCGAGTCGTTCCACCACTCTCTGGATGAGTGGACGGTCGAGGAAGATTTTAAGCGCTTTATCCTCACCCATGCGGCGCGAGTTGCCACCAGCCTGAATCACCAAACTGATATTTTCATGCATATAGCACTCTTACGACTTTCCTTGCAGGCTTAAGTTTCAAATTCTGATTTCTACTACCAAGTTCACTTCTTGGATGTAAGTGAGGACTGACTTCTTTATGGAAAGTATTAGTGACCAAATCGCTAGACATTTTATCAAGCTTACAATATAGCCAGGAGCTTCCTGGCTGACATGTCGCGGCCTGCACCCTTACGCCATAAGTAGTATGCCCACTATGGATAACAATCCCACGGGAATTAGCCACCAGTCCAGCCGGCCAATTCGGATCGGGGCTGACCGGCCGCGGTCTGGACGAAAAGCCCGCGCCTCGGCTGCCAGGACGATATCTTCTGAGCGGCGCAAAGCGTTGGTCAATACCGTGAGCAAGAGCAGTTGCAGGCCACGCCACCACTGGGCACGCATCCCACCCCTCATCCGCAGGCTGTGCCAGGCATTCATTCCAGATTGGCGCAAGTTCGGAAGCATGTTTGCACCCACACCCAGCGAAAACCCCAGGCCCTGAAGACCAAGACGCTCGAACAACCCCGCCACCTCGGTGATGTCCATCGAGGCAGCCAGGCCATCCGCGGCTATGAGGATGACAATGGCGCTCAACGTCATCTTCACCCCAACAGTAATCCCCTCCGTGGAAAAGGGGAATCCCCACACCTCCAGATCAGGTTTGCCGCCTCCGAACAGGATACTGGTGACCAATAAGACTCCCAATATTATCAACCATCTGGGCCGCAGAATGTGCCGCAGGGCGGAGTGGTAAAGCATGCTGAGAAGTATCACGCAAATGCCCGCCAGTAGAAAACCGCCTCGCATTTGGGTCAACAGGACGACTCCCAGCGACCATAAGAAGATCACCAGGTGCCCCAGGCTGCCGATCATCCGCCTGGGGGGTCCATGCTGAAAGGGTGAGCCGTGCGGCTTGCTTAATGTCATGGAATCGCGTCGATCTCGACCAACATGCGGGGGTTCAACTTTCCACCCTGGTCCGGAAGGACTATGCGGAAAGCACCCTCATCTTCGGCCAGAGCGCCATCTGCTCGAGCATAGGCCACCAGCATATCATCAGCCAGGAATTGGGAGGGGTCATAGTTGGCAGTGAAGCCATCCGAGGCAACCGCTTTGACCGCCGAAAGGGTTGACGGGTCTATCCCGGCGTCTTGAAACAAAACTTTCAATTGTACGCCGATGTAGGTGACCCCTTTATCGGAGGCTTGTATCTCCCCCAGAATTTTCAGATCATCGGCCGAATAGGTCTTCTCGACCGTGCCATCGGTCACTTTCAAGATATTCCCGAAGGAAGCATCCTGCTTAGGGGCACAGGCCGACAGGGTCAGCGCCAGAACGAGAAGGACGAACAAGATGCGTTTCATGGTGATCTCCTTATTGTTCAGATTGGATAACACTAAACGGTCGAGGGGGAATGGCCTCCCAGGCGGGCAACCACTAACTGACCAAGCTTCCAGGCCAGCCAACCACTAAACGCACCCACAGCCAAATATAGCAAGACCAGCCCTACCACAATCCAAAGGACGGCCTGGCTGCTCAAACCAAATAAACGGCTGCCCAGGTCGATCGTATCCAGCCAGATGGACAGTAGCCCGCGGCCGAAGATCAGCAGCCCTGTGACGAAGGGTTGGATCAGCGTCCACAGGGCACCTCCCGCCACGGCCAGCATAAAGGCTAGGCGGGTCGGTTTTGTAAAGATATCCAGGATCAGCTCGGCCACCAGTGCCTCAGCCAGGATAGCGATCATGGGGCCAATCACGATATTGCCGATGCTGAAAAGCTTAAGCACCGTCGCGATCACCCCGATAAAAAAGGTGGACCCTCGTTTGGGAACAAACAGGCGCCCAATCAGGGCCATCATCAAGCCAATTGCAGTAAGGGCCAGACCGGTTAAAGGGATTTTGATGGCATGCAGGACGGATCCCAGGCTGATCTCGACCACTCCCCAAAGTGCCCCAAAAACTGCCATGGTAACAAGTTGACGAGTTGTAAATTTCATCACAGGTTCCTTTCCTTTACGAGGTTTTCCGGGCAACCAGTTGGGCGACCTTTTTGGAGGAAGGTGTGCCGTCGCGTTGTTTTTTCCAGGTTTCTGCCCAGTGCAGGATTTCCCAGTCTTGAAAAGCAGAATGGAGTTCTCCGGATTCAAGGTAATGAGATGGGTTGCTCCTCCGATGAGTTTCTTGAACGAATGTCTCAAAAAACAGCCAGCCTCCTGGTTTGAGTGCCTGGCGGTAACACTCAAACAATGGGCGTGACAGATAATAGAAGTTCAATATTACATCAAATTTAGAGGGCGGCAGCCAGGGATCACTCGTATCCATGACCACCAGTGAAAGAGGCAGCGAAAGTTCCCGGGCGCGCTTCTGTGCCAGCCGCAAGCCGGCTTCCGAGATATCCACAACAATAACGTGCAGACCATGCCCTGCCAGGAATAATCCAGCCGGAGCCGCACCAGCTGCCACGTCGAGTACCAATCCTCCTGAGGGTAGTTGATCAGCGTATGTGCGCACCAGTGAATAGGGCTGGCGCCTGAGATGATGTTCTTGCTCAGAAAGGTACCGGGCATTCCAAAACTGCGCATCAGGGTGCGACATGGGTGACCTCCGCGGGAGACGCGGTCGGCTTGTTCTTCTGCGCTTCCAGATTGATATGACCATCCAGCGAGATACGACCGGCATCCATCAGGATAACCCGTTGGGCGTAACGGTACACCAGCTTATAGTCATGGGTAATTAGTAAAATAGCCGTCCCCTGACGATTGAGCCATACGAGGAAGTCCATCAACTGCTGCAGGTGACGCCAGTCCTGACCGAGGGTTGGCTCGTCCAAGATGACCAGGCGCGGGCGTAGAGCCAGGCAGGATGCCAGTGCCGTGCGTTGCTGCTGGCCAACTGAAAGTGAGAACGGACGACGTTCGCGCAGGCCAAGCAAATCTGCCCTCTCAAGGGACTGCTCATGCCAGGCAGGTTCGAAGAAGCGATAGTTACGCGGCCCGAAGGCAATTTCCTCGTCTACTGTATCGGTAAACAACTGGTCGGCCGGGTTTTGGAAGAGCAGGGCAATATCCAGGCCAGGGCGTGGACGCGCGCCGTTGTTGAAGAGCAATCGTCCGCTCATGGGACGGATCAATCCGGCCGCGGCCAGCGCCAGGGTGGATTTCCCGGAACCGTTATCGCCAACCAAAGCGGCAAACTCACCCGGATAGACCCTGAGATTTACTTCGTGAATAGCGGCTTGTCCGTCGTAGCCAGCGGACAGGTTTTGAAATTCGAGCAAAGGCTTGTCGGTCTCACGAGGTTCATCATCGGGTATGAGTAATTCAGGCCATGGCATCAGCGGTTCCTCCGTAGGGCGGCGCAGACCGTAACGGTGCAAGAGATCGTAGTCGCCCAGCACGGTTTCGAAAGACCCCGCGGCCACGGAACGCCCCTCATCCAGGACCAGTACGCGGTCAGCCAGATGGCGGACTTCGGCGAGCCGGTGTTCTATCAGGACAATGGTCAGGCCATACAGCTGTTTGAGTTTTTCAAGCGCAGCGATGACGTTTTGCGTGCCGGGCACATCGAGCGAGGCGGTTGGTTCATCCAGGACGAGCACCTTGGGATGCATGGCCAGAGCGGAGGCAATGGCCAGGCGCTGCATTTGTCCGCCGGATAGGCAGGCGGGATTTTGCTCGGACAGGTCACTCAGGCCGACGGCTTTCAATGCCCACTCGACCCGGGTTTTGACTTCTTCCAACGGAAGCCCCAGGTTATACGGCCCAAAGGCTACTTCGTCAGCGACGTGCAAATGGAAAAGATGCGCTCTCGGATTTTGAAAAACCACCCCCACATATTGTGCTGTTTCTGCCGTCGGGCAGTGGGTCACATCCAGACCGGCAACTTCCACTATCCCCCTTATTTCAGCCGGGACCACTTGTGGGATGAGGCCTGTCAGAATGCGCACCAGCGTGCTCTTACCACAGCCGGAAGGGCCGGTCACGACCAGGCATTCGCCGGGGATCACGTCGAACGAAACATCCTGCAAAGCTACCTGGTCCGCGTAGCGAACGGTCAGGTCACGAACATGGATCATGCGGGAGCCTCTGATGGATGGCTGGAATGGACATTGATGATCTCCCCCCAGGGCCAAAGGCCATTGGCAATTTCCAGCAAAGACGGTCGCACGACCACGCAGGCCAACTGATAACGACGCGCGGCAACCAGCCCAAGGCCGTTCGTCAGGCCGACCCCACGCAGCAACTCAAGTGGGCCGAGCTCGTCAAGGATAAAGAGCTGGCAGCCCCCCAATTGCTCCAAAGCAGCATTTCCCCAAATAAAAGCTTCATCATCGAAGTGCCAATCTGCGGCTATTTGATCTCTGCCAAATTCCTCCCGGTGGACGGCCAGGCGCCGCTGAGCACCAGATTCAAGATCGAGTAAGTCAATGCCAGTCTTAAGGTCGCCCTCGAATACTGCTGGAGAGACCAGGCCACCCACATGGATGCCCATGACGTTGGCTGAGCGTGCCAACGTCATGCACCAGCGTGTCTTTCCCGACCCGCTTGGGCCGGTGACAAGGACCAGCCGCCCGGTTTCATTTCCAGACGCAAAACTCGCGAGGAGAGAATCCGGCGAGTCAATTAATACTTGCACAGAGCTTTCTCCTTTCCAATTCAATCCCAAAAAGGGATTTCGGGAGGCCAGCACGTTTCCAGGCTGACCCTGGCCCTGTACGGGGCTGCCCACCGGACCCTGGCATGTGGCTTTAGGCGCGGTGGATCGGAGGGGTTTTTATCGGATGAATTCCTGTTCTGAACTCGATCCGGTTATATGATACTTGATTTACATTAGTTTTCCATCCTCATTTCAGGTGCTTTTTGTCAGCGCTCATCATGCTGATCGACTGGCCAGTTCCCCAGGCAAATTACCCGGCCAGAGTCAGAAAGGCAACGACAACAACCGGCCCAAGAATATTGTACTATCTGTTCCATGCCGCTTCCTGAGGCGGTCGACGTAAGTTTGTCGGACAATTATTCGAAACAACTCGCGCCCACCCTGATCGAATTGCTGTCCCTGACCTTCTCCCTTTGCCAACCTGTTCGATGCGTCCCAGGCGAGCTTCCAGCGTTCGACGTTCCCAATCCCTTCCATTCAGGTTCATAACTCCACAATCTCCGCTATGCGGCGGATGCGCGGGTCAGTGAAGATGTCGCTCTCATCACGGCTTGTGCTGGAAAATTCCGAGACAATGGCGCCCTCCTCTCCGGCCTGGAACCAGTGCAGGGTGTCGGGCGGGATGGTAAATTGTTCACCAGGGGTAAGCGTGATCTCGTGGAAGACGGTGTAGTATGCCTCACTCCCGACTGGCGGTCTACCGCTCCGTCCCGACGTCGGCTCCCCCTCGACATATAGCCAAACGCACCCCCACCGGCATCGAAAAGTTTCCATTTTCCCAACGCCGCCCATCGCATCCGGATGGCGGTGCTCGGGGCAGGTCTGGCGCGGGAAGAGGATCAACTCCTTGGCGCAATAGCGGTCAGTGTTGACATACACCACCAGTTCGAGGCCGGTCTTTTCAAGTTCGCCCAGGCCCAACTCGGCCACTTCGATATTTTGGCGCTCTTCCGGAGTGACGATAATCCCAGCCTGCGCCAGCATTCGGGCAGCGCGTTCCTGGGCCAATTGCACCTGACTACGCGTGATCATCGTTCAAATTCCTTTCCCGGCCATGAAATAGCCAGATTTCTTCGCGAGTAAGAACTTCTCCAGCCCGTTTCCTTTAGGTGTCCATCACAGCCCGAACCCCGCTACGGGCGGAATGGATGTCAAGGTGGATATGACCGTTCACGAGCACTTCAAAATCCAGCTCATTTCCGCTCTACTCTTAACGTGATCACCTTCTTGGGGGCGACAGCGACGTGAACCAACCCGCCGGCTTTACGGACTGGAGCGGCCTAGGTACCCGAGGCTGGTCGCGGGTTTTCGTCCAACCCGGCCAGCCGGATGTCCGCGGGGATGAAGGGACGCTGAATGACAGCTTCAGTCGACTCTTCGGAGGGGTTATATAAGCGCAGAACCAGAGCCTCTCCGGTCTCGGCCCAATAGCCGAAATGTACCAGCGGGATGCGGTCGCAGGATTCGTAATTTAAAATTGCGAGTGTCCTGGTGCGATTGTTCATATTCACGGAGTTCATTTTATCATCTCGTGTGCAATAATTACCGCTACGGTTCGCTTGGGAAAACAAGGAGAATAATTATGGTTAATCCATATGTCGCTAACTCCCTCAACAACATGGAGTGTATGGAATACAACATACACAAGCCCGGTATGCGCATGGAAGATCTGGTCAGCGCCACCATTTTGTTGTTGACGGTTTTCCGGGCTATGATCTTCCAACAATTAAACCCGTTTCCGGATTAAATATTTCGCAAACTGTCATAACCTCCCCCCATCTTGGGAATTTTTGGAAATAGTGGGCCCGGCAGAATTCGGATATCCTCCCCTTCAGGGCAATGTCCAGGCAATTATGAGCCTGCTGGTTGTTTTTCCACAAGCACAATCTGGTTAAGGACTGATCTCGTCAATCCTATTATCATTCACCCACACTTTTAGAGCATCCTGTACGGCAGTTACCGTTGGCAGGTCCAGAACCTGTTGAGCGACCTTTTGACATTCTTCCAGGCTTAGTGAACGGATCATGCGTTTGGCAGCCGGGATTGAGTTTGCCGACATACTGAGCTCGTCCAGACCCACACCCAGCAGGAACGGCAAAGCCAATGGTTCACCGGCAAACTCGCCGCACATTCCAACCCATTTTTTATGCGCATGCGCCACACGAACCGTGCGTTCGATTAGCTTGAGCACAGGCGGTGCGAACGCGCTTGCCAGTGCAGCAACCCGCGCGTTCATCCGGTCAACAGCGAGTGTATATTGTGTCAGATCGTTGGTGCCGATACTATAAAAATCAACATACGGTGCAAAGTGTTCCACCATCAATGCGGCAGATGGCACTTCTACCATCATGCCAAATTGCACCTCCCCAGAAATACCTCGGATTTCATCTTTAATGCGCGTAAGCGCTTCCTCGAATAATGCACGCGCCTGAATCACCTCGTCAACCCCAGATACCATCGGGACCATGATGCGCAGGTCGGTTCCCAGCCCTGCTTTCAGAAGGGCATAGAACTGATCGCGCAGGAGGTCTGGTTTTTCACTGATCATGCGAATGCCGCGCCAGCCGAGGAATGGATTCGGCTCTTTCTTAATTCCCAGGTAATCGACAGTTTTGTCTCCACCGATGTCCATGGTACGGACAACAAGTGGTCTGCCATTAAGTATCTTGATTACCTGTCGATAGGCCTGCACTTGCTGGTCAATGGTGGGAAGGCTTTTACTGTTCAAATATAAGAACTCTGTTCTGAAAAGGCCTACCCCTTCAGCCCCGTGAGCAACTGCGGATTCAGCATCTGCCGCATTACCAATATTGGCAGCGATTTCAACCCTGACTCCATCACGCGTCACCGCCGGTTCGAAAGTGGCCTGGATATCCCGCCCAGCCTGCGCATCGTTTTGCTGTTTGCGTAAGGAAAAGGAAACCACTTGGGCGTCGGAAGGATTAACAGTGACCTCGCCGGCAAATGCATCCACCAGCACCGGCTGACCAGTCTGTAGGTCCAGAACTGTTTCGCCCAAAGCAACCACAGCCGGAATTCCCAGGGCTTTCGCCAGGATGGCTGTGTGGGAGGTCGGTCCGCCCTCTGCTGTACAAAAAGCCAAAACTTTATCCCGGTCAATGGTTGCCGTCTGCGAGGGTGTAAAATCGCGGGCAACCAGTACGGCTGCCCGACTGAGGTCGTTCTTTACGGGTGGTAGTCCCAACAGATGTCTCAGAACCCGCTGCTCAATATCGCGAACATCGGCTGCGCGAGCGCTTAATGTTGGATCCGGAATGGCTGCCAGCAATCCAGCGAAATTTTCGCATGTATCGTACCAGGCGGCTTCTGGGTTTTTGCCCGATTCAAGATCGGCCTTTACCATCCCATGCAATGAGGTGTCTTCCGCCATCATTAGGTGAGCGTCGAAGATAGCAGCTTCTTCCTTGCCTATCTCGACCAGGATTCGGCTTCTAATATTTTCAAGTTCCAGTTTTGCCTGGTCAACAGCAGCCCGAATTCTTTGGTAAGCTGCCTGTGGATTGTCGCAATGATACGGCGGAGGCAGCGTTAGGGTTTCCTCCCGCCAAATAAAGAGCGGGCCCTGTACCAATCCGGGAGCACCGGCAATTCCTTTGAATGTAATGGGCTTGGGATCGGTCATTATCGGTCTATTCGGCACATAATTTTCGATTAAATCTTTAGGTCTCACGGTTGCCTGGGTAATCATTGCACCGTGGAGAATCCCGAGTTAACCAGCGCCGTAAGCTTTTCCACCGCGTCCTGCTCATCTGCACCCACAGCCCGTATCTCGATTTGGTCGTTCTGTTTCACTGCAGCGATGAGCATGCTGAGGATACTCTTGGCATTCACCCAATCACCCGAGTCGCTCAGATTGCGTATACTGATGTCTGATATGAATTCGTTCGCGAGCTTGACAAACTGGGCGGCAGGTCTGGCATGTAGACCCACGGGATCGGTAACAATAATCTCTGCAGTCTTCATTGTCCCTCATCAAATATAAAAAATTCTCTCGCGATATTGTTTGATCAAACGGTCATTATATTCTGCGCCGCCATCCACATTCGCCGCCAGGAAAACAGGGGGTGTGAAGCCACGCTGGAGAAGATCCTCGATGGTCGCTGCAACAAGTGCCTGCAGAATCGCCGTTGATGTCACACCGGAAACCGGATTGAACCTCTGCAACATGCCCTTATCCTCGAGAACCGCGTCCCCTTTGGGAGCCTTATTGTCGAGAATGATATCTGCAAAATCGTGCATCTTCTTGCCCGATGGGTGGCGCGAGGAGACGGCCTGGCTGTACTCTTTCGAAGTCACGCCAATGATCTTGAGACCGCGCTCCTTTGCCAATTGAGCAAGTTCTACAGGTACCGCATTTCGCCCGGAGACCGAAACGAGGATCAGGACATCACCGGCTTTGGCCGGGCTGTTATCCAGGATTACCTTGGCATATCCCGGCATTTGTTCCATTGCTGAAGAGATCGTCGTGGGTTTGATGTCCAATGCCGTGATTCCCGGTCCGTAGATCGGGTTGATTAACATGAAACCGCCAGCCCGGTAAACAAGGTCCTGGATTGGCAACGATGAATGGGTGCAGCCAAATGCAAACAGGCAGTGACCCTGTTCAATCGCATCTGCCATGGTTTTGGCTGCTTGGTCCAGGGCCTCCTGCTCTTCGTCACGTATGCGGGATAAGAGTTCAATGGTTGTGTTCAAATATTTCGTTGAAAACTTGCTCATAATATCCTCCGAAACGTAGGGTTCATTCGAGTAGATTTGGTTTTTATCAGAGATTAGAATAGACAACGCGCCCGCCGACCATTGTTAGTCGCACCTGGTAACGGTCGTCCATGATGACGAGGTCCGCGTCGGCATTCGGGGCGATGACGCCTTTCCTGCCCTCCCAGTTCATTGCGATCGCAGGGACGCGCGTCGCCATTGGTAGAGCTTCTTTGAAGGACAGATCGGCAAAGTGCATGATGTTGCGCAGGGCCTGATCGAGCGTTAGAGTGCTGCCAGCCAGCCCGCCCGCCTGTGTGCGCGCCACTCCATCCCTCACATGGACCGGCTGGTCACCCAGGGCGTAATACCCGTCCTGCAATCCTGTCGCGCGCATCCCGTCAGAAATCAAGATAGTCCCATCGATGCCCTTGGATTTCACTAATACCTTTACGACTGCTGGATGGACGTGGACACCATCTGCGATTATTTGACACCTCAGCCGATTGTCGCTCAGGGCAGCGCCCAGCACGCCGGGCGAACGGTGATGGAGCGGCGGCATACCATTGAAGGTGTGTGTGACCTGGTGTAAGCCATGTTCGATGGCGAGCTGCATTTGTTCATAAGAGGCGGCACTGTGCCCGGCCGCAAATTCGATCCCTGTCTCGTTGCCTGCTTTTATCAAATCCAAAACGCCTTCCACTTCAGGTGCGACCGTGATCAGCCGGATCTGGCCATTATCAAGCCAGAGCTTGTATTCTTTGATATCAGCTGGCCGTAAATACTGGTGCGGCTGGGCCCCACAATAGTCATGGTTCAGATAAGGACCCTCCAGATGAATTCCGAGAGGCCCGGCTCCGTCCGAAGGGTTGGACATTGCACTAATATTCTGAATGGCTGCGAGAGTGGCTTCCGCTGAGGCAGTCACGGTCGTAGGCAGGTAAGAGGTCACGCCATGCTGCGCAAGGAAATGACCCATGCCGTCGATCGCCTCCGGTGTCGCATCCATCGTGTCGAATCCATTAGCGCCGTGCACGTGAAGATCGATCAGACCGGGTATGACGTAGAAACCGCGGGCGTCGATGGTGTTGGATTGCGCCTCAACCAGCCCAACTGGTCCAATCCGAGTGATTCGTCCACCCTCAACTATTACAGATTGCCCGGAGAATTGTTCATCCGGTGTGAGGAGGATGCCATTGACAATAGCTGTTCCCATACTCGCACCCTGCTCCGGAGAAGAGGATTGAATGCTTCCTCCCAAATCCCAATCCTCTTCTCCTTGGTTAAACTTATACGCCGAATAGCTTGGCGATGGCCCAGATCACAATGCCCGGGATAATGGCATCCGGGACCGTGAACCCAAGCGCGGAGGCGCCCATGGCGGTCAGATCACCAAACACCTGGAACTTGTAGGCGAAACTGATCACGAACCAGCCCACGAAGCACCACAGGAAACCACCCGCCCAAGCACCACGGCGACCGCCGGTCGCGTTGCCGAAGATGGCGCCGGCACCGCTGGCGAAGAAGGCTGCGATCATGCTGGGCAGCGGAACGGGCCAACCGATCAGGGCCAGGATCACCATCGCCACAACTTGGGCGATCGTGCCGGAAATCAGGCCGATGATCAGGGAATTCGGGGCAAAGGGGTAAATAACCGGGCAATCCAGTGCGGGTTTGGCACCCGGGATCACTTTTTCGCCGATGCCTTTGAAGGCGGGCACGATTTCAGCGATCAGCATGCGAACGCCTTGCAGCAGGACGAGCACGCCCGCCGTAAAGCCCAGCGCCTGGAGGATGGTGAAAACCAGCCAGTTCTGCCCACCACTGATGCTCTCCTCAAATGCTGGAATGCCAACCTGCACGATGGCAATAATGGCCGCGACCAGGGCCACCACCAGCATGATCAGCGAGATTGAGATGGCCATGTCACGGAAGAAATTCAGCCCTTGAGGTACTTTGACATTCTCAGCCGAGTCGTCTTTCTTGCCAATTAGCTTGCCGACCCACGCCGCAAGCATGTTTAACAGTGTCTGACCATGACCAAAGGCGATCTCATCAGAGCCAGTGATTTTACGCATAACCGGTTGGGCTAGAGCGGGCATGAAGGTCATGTACGCGCCATCCACGAGTGAAGCCAGCACCACTGTCCAGAACAGCGACAGTCCAAAGGAGTAGAAAAGGATTGCAAAGGCGCCGGCATGGATCCAGATCATGTGACCTGTTAGATACAGATATTTGAACGGCGTGAAACGCGCCAACAGGATATGGATGAGGTAGCCGAACAGCATGGTCCAGGCAATCGCGGCGCCGATCTCCCCGACATTTGCACTTTGAATTGCTCCGACCACACCCTCATCAAAGGTCACAAAGGTCGTCAAAGAGGTGCCCGAGAAGCCGGCCTGGAACATGTTCTGGATCGGGATCAACGCGTTGATCAAAGCGCCGATACCTACGCTCATGATGAGCAGGCCGAGAACGGTTTTGAGTGTCCCCGAGAGGACCTCGCCGAATTCCTTGCGCTGAACGATCAAACCAACCATCGAGATCAACCCCAGGATAATCGCCGGGAGCTTGATCAGTGCGAGGATGAACAGAAAGATTTGCATTTTGAGTCTCCTATTATCTAGATATTGAATGAAGTTTTTCTAAACGAGGAATCGAAAACCCGAGTGTTCTTTTTAGTTGCACCTCCTCCTTAACCTTGGTCTGACGCTTCGCTGGAAAGGCTGCGGATTGCATCCAGTAGCTTTGTTTTGATTTCGACTTTATCAACCAGATTTTGGATAAGTACGACGCGAGCCGTTATCGAGCGCAAGTGCGACTCAAAATCCTTGGCTGCAACGACAATGTCTGCCTGCTGGCCTTTAAAAGTTCCCAGGTCCCAGGGCACAACTTCGGCCCGGATCCCCTCTGCTTTGAGAATATCATCAATGAATAATTTGAGCATCATGCTTGTGCCAAAACCCATCCCACACAATGTTGCAATTCTCATAGCGCCTCCCGACACATCCTTGAATGAAATTAATCTGCCTTAACCTGACCACTGCTGATTAAAACCCTGAACAGTTCAACATCGTTGCGAGCCGCCCGTATTTTGGATAACGAATCTGGATTCCCAAGCATCTCCGCCAACTGTTTGAGTCCGGCGATATGCGCATTTTTATCCACCGCGCCCAGCGCGAAGACAAGGTCGACTGGATCGTTTTCTGAGTGTCCAAAGGGGACTGGGGTTGAAAGGGTGACCAGACCCAGGCACGGTTCCAGAACTCCGTCTTCGGGACGTGCGTGTAGTAGGACGATGCCAGGCGCGAGCACGGCATAAGGACCCAGCTCATGAAGGACGCGCTTCATCGCTGAGATGTAGCTCGGTTGTATCTTCCCTGCCTCCACAAGCAGCGCGCCAACAAAGTTGACAGCAGCTTCCCATGATTGGACCGCCACCCAGGCTCTTACAATTCCCTGATCGATTATGCCTGCAAGAGGGACCGGGTCGGGATCAGTAGAGATTGTCATCGAGCACCACAACTGATTTCAATTGTCCGTGATTGGCGAATGGTCTTTGCCCAAACCTGTGGCTGGGAGAGGCTTTCATTTTGAGGAGATAACCCCGTCGAAGCATGCTCCATATTATTGACCTCGATATAATAATCTGGTGAGCCAGTACATTCTAAGCTGATTAGACTTCGATGATCCGAACGCCCACTTGGCGGATCGCCTGCAAAATGTCCTTGGAACCGCCGCTGTTCGTGACTATCGTAGTCCTTAAATGCTGGATATTGCTGCTTATCCAATTCCCTTATTCTTTGCAGGCTCGTCTCCCACACGCTTGGTTGGGAAAGGAATTCCTCCATTGTTTGAGACCCCGGTTTAGTTTCGGACATATTTCCCTTTTCCTTAATTTGACCGGCTATACTTCCAGAACTTCCACACCCATCTGGCGGATGGCCTGAAGCACATCTTTTTGGTTCTCTTTATTGGTAACAAGTTTATTGATCGCTGTAATGGGAGCGGTACGGATTGCAGCCACACGCCCGATCTTGCTCTGGTCCGCCACAACGATGATGGTTTTACTGATGCTTAGAATAGCCTGGTCGGTTAAGAGCTCTTCCATATGATCGCTGGTCAACCCTTTTACGGGATCGATCCCTCGAATGCCGATGATGACTTTATCAACCCGTATGCCTTGGATGCTCTTTTCGGTCAGATCGCCGATCAGGGATAACTCTGTCCGACGTAAAGATCCCCCGAGAATGATCACCTTGACCGGGTAATGGAAAAGCGCGTCAGCTACATTCAGAGCATTTGTATATACAGTCAAGTTTCTGTGATTCGCCAATGCCTCGGCAACTGCCATCGTGGTCGACCCGGAACCCAGGAATATTTTCTCCCCATCCTTGATGAGTCCTGCCGCAGCCAGGCCTATCCGGCGTTTAATCTCCAGGCGTTCGAGTAATCTGTCGTAAACGGGTGATTCACTGCCGCGCCGGTCATTTTGGATCAGCGCTCCCCCGTGGACACGTTCAAGTAAACCGCGTTTCTCCAGCTCATCCAGGTCTCTTCGGATCGTCATCTCGGTGACATCAAACCGAACAGATAAAGCTTCAACTTCGGCTTTACCAGTTGTTTCAACGACCTTAAGGATTTCTCGCTGACGCTCTTTTTTCAACATAGGCTTGTTTTTGTTTTTTCAAGATGTCCTATCTATGTAATTATAGAGATAATATACACCCGTTACAACATATTCGAACATATTAGAACATAATTAGTGTTTGAATGTGTGTTATTTATCAATACCTCGGTTGGTATTTTCCTGCCGGATGATCTATTACGAACCATAAACCCCTTATTCTGAAAACCTTCAAGGGAGGTGATATTTTGGTCACTCTTGAAATTATATTTGAGAGACCCAAGAAATCATGACATTAGTCACTTGAATCCACTCATTAAATTCAAGATAATGTGATTGTGTGTGATTGAATATGATTGATGTTGAGCGATTACCATGAACAACCCCATTTCCAGCCTTGAACGTCAAAACCTGATCTTACAATTCCTCCTTCGAAGCCAACGCATCAGTATTATGGAGATATGCAGGAGTTTCTCGGTCAGCCAGGCCACTGCCCGGCGTGACTTGGAAACTCTTGCCAGAAAGGGCAAAGTTCAGCGCGTTCACGGGGGTGCCATCACCTTGACCCAACTTGCACCTGAGCAGCCGACCCTCCAGCGGCAGGATGAACAGGCCCAGGAGAAACTCTGCATTGGGCAGGCCGCTGCCGCCCTCGTCCATGATGGTGAAACAGTCCTTCTCGGTTCGGGGACTACTGTCCTCGAAGCAGCTCGAATCCTGCGCGGCTGCCGCAATCTGACGGTCATCACCAACTCCCTGCCGGTGATCAATGCCCTGGCAGGCGCGGCGGAAATCACCCTCATCTGCCTGGGAGGGATGCTGCGCGATAGCGAACTCTCTTTTATCGGTCACTTCACCGAGCAGACCCTGGCTGAAGTCCGGGCCGATAAGGTGATTATCGGAACGCACGCTATCCACTTGGAACATGGTCTCACCCTCGAGTATCTGCCCGAAACCATGACCGATCGCGCCATCATGAAAGCCGGGAAGGAGATTATCGTCGTTGCCGACCATACCAAATTCGGACGGGCGACGGCTGTCCTGTTGGCTCCACTGGAGAGTATTCACACCCTTGTCACTGACCAGGCCACACCACAGGAATTTATCGACGCAATTCAATCCCGCGGCATAAATGTCATCCAGGCATAACCATTCGTATTCATTTGAATTAAGAAAAAATGGAACTCCAAAACTTTTACCCCCGATCCAAACTTGTTACTAAAACCACGCAAGTCGAAAAACCGCGCTTCCCCGCCTTTGACGCCCATAACCACCTCGGCGAAGATTTCGGCGGCGGATGGGACAAACGCCCGCTGCCCGAACTGCTCGACTTGCTTGACCAGGCCGGGGTCGTCCACTACGTGGACCTGGACGGCGGCTGGGGAGAGCCCTTGCTCAATGCCCACCTCGATCACTTCAAGCAGCCCGCTCCAGACAGGTTTCTGATCTTCGGCGGGGTGGACTGGAGTCAGTGGCCGGAAAAAGAGGATGCCTTCCCCCAATGGGCGGCGGGCAAGCTCAGGGTTCAGAAAGAACGCGGGGCCGAGGGGCTGAAAATCTGGAAAGGCCTCGGCTTGCATGTTAAAGATCACACAGGGAAATTGGTGGATGTTGACGACGCACGCCTTGATCCCATCTGGGAAGCCGCCGGTGAACTTGGCTTGCCGGTCATGATCCATGTGGCTGATCCGCCGGCCTTTTTTGACCCGATCGATGAAACCAACGAACGCTGGGAAGAGCTTGGAAACCATCCCGATTGGGCTTTCACCAGCCCGCCCTTCCCGCCGTTCTTGCATATCATTGATGGTTTCGCAGCACTTGTCGCTCGTCACCCGTCCACGGTTTTCATCGGTGCGCACGTCGGTTGTTACGCCGAGAACCTGGCTTGGGTCGGAACGCTGCTCGATCGTTGTCCAAACTTTTACGTGGACATCTCGGCCCGCATCGGCGAACTTGGCCGCCAGCCTTACGCTGCCCGGCGTTTCTTCCTGCGCTATGCCGACCGCATTCTCTTCGGCTCCGACATGGGCCCCTACCCCGAGGCCTACCGTGTTATCTACCGGTTCCTCGAAACTGATGACGAGTATTTCAACTACAATGCCGCTCCCATTCCCATGCAGGGACGTTGGTATGTTAACGGGCTGTACCTGCCGGAGGATGTGCTCGAAAAAGTCTATTTCTGCAACGCGGAGCGCATTCTCATTCGACAAGCATGAACACGGATGAACATGGATCAAAGTCCCTTTCCCGACAGTAAGCCTTCTCCCAACCTGAAGCCTTGACTGCCATCTCTTATTATCCTGAACTTTGACCGGCGCGATGACCGCCATCCAGTTGTGAAACTGCAAGGAGGTGAAGAGAATAAATCGAGTTTGGTGTTTCGTATCGCTATCCAGAATATCATTTGCAACCACAGGTTTCTATAGGAGAAGATAAGATGAAACGCAAGCTATTTCCCTTGATCGTTTTACTCGCCTTCGTGCTGACCTCATGCGGCGGTGGAGCAACAGGTGGCAAGACCGTCGTACGCATGTGGGTTACCACCAACAACGCCTTCATTGCTGGCTATGAGTCCCTCATCACCGCCTACGAAGCCGGGCACCCCAATGTGGATATCCAGCTGGAGAACTTCGACTACGAACTTTACCTGCAGACTCTGCAGACAGCCATGCCTGCCAAGGAAGAGGCCGACATCCTTCAGTTATTTGGCACCTGGACCTCGCAGTATTTTGAGCGCCTGGCGCCGGTACCTGCCGAAATAATGACTGTTGAACAGGCCCGGCAGACCTTCTATGCCGCGCCCATTGGCGGTTTTATTGTCGACGGTGTGCTGTACGGCTTGCCGGAGGAATTTAACATGGAGTATGGTGGTGTGCTGGTGAATAAGACCAAGTTTGAGGCTGCTGGTCTTCCTTATCCGCCTGAGTGGCAGAGTATGGATGATGTTGTCGCCACTGCCATCCTCCTGACTCAAAAGGATGCCGCTGGGATGATGTCCACGGCTGGCTTCCACTTCACTGCTGCTGACCCGAGCTCCTTCTCGTTTCTGGCCGGCATCAAGCAGCGCGGTGGGGACTTTTGGAACGCTGACCACACCGGCTTCACCTTCAACACTCCAGAAGCGCACGCTCAATTGCAGTGGATGCTGGATGTCGTCAACGCTGGCGTGGTGGACCCGATTGTCTTCAACGACACCACTAATTTTGTCATTGACTCCTTCTTCCAGGGCAAGGTCGGCATTGGTTATATCGGCACCTGGGCCATCGCCGAAGGCCAGACCAATTTCCCGGATTTCGCCGATGAGTGGGACTACTTCTACCTGCCACCTATTCAGGGTGAGCCGGTCTTCGTGGCCGACTCTGGCTGGGGTCTGGCAGTTTCGCCCAACAGCAAATACCAGGATGTCGCCTGGGACTTCGTCAAGTTCGTCACTGCTAACCCCGAGAACGCGACCCAGTGGAACATTGCCAGCGGAACCATCCCGGCCATGCCAGTAGTTGCCGAGTCTGCCGAGATTGCCACAGCCATGCCCTGGGTTCCGAAGGCGCTTGCTATTCTGCCCTTCGGCGAGTACCTGGGCAACATGCCCGACCGTGACCTGGTGGTCTATGAGATCATCTATCCGCACCTCCTGAACGCCATGCAGGGTGTGGAGACGGTCGACCAGGCATTGGAAGCCATCGACACCGAAGCCAATTCCACTTTCCACTAATTCAATTCTGGGGCGTGCCATGCACGCCCCTCTGCACTCATTCTCTTACTTGACCGCTTGCACAAGTGTTGACACTCGGGCTTTTTCTATTGGACGGGCTCCCACGCCTGCCTAAAAAAACCTTAATGACTATTGCGTGATCTATTTACTATTTCTTGGCGATAAGGTGGTGCCGTATGAACCTGTCCGCAACCAGAGCAGAAAAACCGGCTGGAAAATCAAAAGGAGGGCTGTCAATCTCCAAACGGCGTTTCGTAGCTGGCGTGACTGTGCCCCTGCTGCTCTACGAATCCCTGGGTATCTTTGTGCTTGGCTGGGCGTTTGTGCTGATCTTTTTTGATTACAGTTCTGGGCGCCTCGGTGGACCGATCCTCGGCCTGGGCGGCAGTAACCCGTTCATTGGGCTGGGTAACTTTATCGAGATGATCAAGGGTACTTCGGTCGAGGCGAATTTGTTCCGTGTCAGCCTGCGCAACACGCTCATCTTCGCTGTGGCCATCCTGCCGCTCAACCTTATCATCACCCTGCCTCTGGCCTGGCTGCTCGAATCAATCGGCACCCGCTTTAAAGCCCTCTATCGCACCATCTATTTTCTGCCGGTTTTGACCTCCTCGGTGGGTGTGGCCCTGATCTGGAGAAGCATGTACGACCCGCAGGGCGGCTGGATCAATGAGATTATCCGCTTCTTCGGGGGAACTCCCCTCTCATGGCTCTCCGACCCGCACGCCGGTTTTGCCGGGGTTTCGATAGCCATGTGGGCAGTCATTCTGGCTTATATCTGGCAGGATTACGGTTACAACATGGTCATCTTCATTGCCGCCCTGCAAGGCGTTCCCCAGGAACTCAGGGAGGCAGCCCTGATTGACGGTGCCAGTCACTGGCAGGCGTTCCTCAAGATCACCATCCCGCTCATCCGCCCCACGTTGCTCTTCGTGTGCGTGATGACCATGCTCTCCTCCTTCCAGGTCTTTGACATCATCCAGGTGATGACGAACGGCGACCCGAACAACCAGACCCAGGTGCTGATGCTGGATATTTACAAGAATGCCTTCCGTTACCAGAACCTGGGTTGGGCAGCGGCCGAGTCATTCGTCCTGTTCCTGATCGTGATGGGCGTGACCATCTTCCAAATGCGCGTGTTGCGCACCAACTGGGAGTACTAAAATGGCTGTCAATTCCCTTCCAATAACCATTGTCAAAACCCACAAGCCGATCAATTGGGGCAAGTTCTTCAACCGCTTGCTGCTCTACTTCGTCCTGACCCTGGGCCTGTCGTTCACCCTGCTGCCGTTCATCATGATGATTATGAGTTCCTTCAAGACGAATGTGGAGGTCTTGCGCGTCCCGCCCACTTTCTTGCCGGAACACTTCACCTTGGATAATTATTTTAAGATCTTCAATGACCCAAAACTCCCCCTGCTACGCTTCTACGGTAACAGTGCTTTTGTATCCATCATCAATGTTGTTTCCACGCTGTTTACCAGTTCCCTGGTAGGCTACATGTTTGCCAAGTTCGAGTTCCCTGGCAAGAAGATCCTCTTCGGTTGGTTCCTGGCCATGATGATGATTCCCATCCAGATCACCATGATCCCCAGCTACCTGATCCTCTCGAAATTGCATCTGATCAACTCGCTGTGGGGACTGGTCATCTTCAGTGCCGTTGACGCCTTCGGTATTTTCATGCTGCGCCAGTTTTGCGAGACGCTGCCCAACGAGCTGCTTGACGCCGCCCGCATCGACGGGGCTTCGGAATGGCAGATCTACTGGCGCATCGTCCTGCCGCAGCTGGGCGCGTCGCTGGCTACCCTGGGCATCCTGGGCTTCATGCAAACCTGGAATGCCTATCTGTGGCCGATGATCGTCCTGCAAAAAATTGAAGTGCGCACCTTGCCCATCATCCTGACCTGGTTCAACTCCACCCACACCGGTCAGGGGGCGCTGGTTATGGCTGCCACCGTGCTGATCATCATGCCCATCCTGTTCGTTTTCCTGTTTTTCCAGCGTTGGATCGTTCAGGGCTTTACCATGACCGGCTTCAAATAGGAGTATGCGTGTCCCTTTGTATCACTGGGTCCCTCCTGATCCTTCTGCTCCTGTCCAGCGTGCCTGCAGACTGTCAACCCGCCGTCCAGGAGCCGGACTGGCAGGCTGTGGATGATTTCCTCTACCAGCTCCAGTGTGCTGCCCCGCACCGCATCGGCGCGACTGTCTTCGACCTGGCAGTTGTTACCAAGCATCCGGGTGAGTGGGTTATTCCCATATAGACTCCCTGAAAAGTCGATCCCTTTCAGATATATTCGCAAGGTTTTCACGATAAAATCAACATAGGAGACACAATGACTAAAATCACTTTCATCGGCGCAGGCAGTCTCGGTTTCACCTCCGAGCTTGTGCGCGACATGCTGACCTTCCCGCTGCTGGAAGATGCCCACATCGTCTTGATGGACATCCATGCTGAGCGGCTGGACTTTGCCCACAAGACCGTCCTGAAGCTCGTCGAGGCCGGGAAGTATCCTGCCAGGGTGACCGCCACCCTTGACCGGGTCGAGGCGCTCAAGGGGGCAGACGTGGTGCTCACCACCATCCTGTCCGGCAGCACCGAAGTCTGGCGGCACGATATCGAGATTCCCAAGAAATACGGCGTGGATATCAACGTCGGGGATACACGTGGCCCCTCGGGTATCTTCCGCTTCCTGCGCACCCTGCCGCCTATGCTGGACATCGTGCACGACATGGAGAAATACTGTCCGAGCGCCATCCTGCTGAACTATACCAACCCGATGGCCATGCTGTGCGGTGCGCTCCAGCGTTCCACTCACATCCCGGTCACGGGTTTGTGTCACTCGGTTCAGGGGACAGCCATGATGCTGGCTGTATGGATCGGGGCGTTGTATCCCGAAGTTAACTACCTGTGCGCGGGCATTAACCACCAGGCCTGGTACCTCAAATACGAAGTCAACGGCCAGGACGCTTATCCGCAAATTTACAAGGCCATCACCGAAAACCCCGATATTTACAAGGAAGAGCCGGTCCGCAACGAGATGTACCTGGCACTCGGTTACTTTATGACCGAATCCAGCGGGCACAACTCCGAGTACAATTGGTGGTTCCGCAAGCGCCCCGACCTGATCGAAAAATACTGCACCCACGGTACCGGCTGGAACCCCGGCGAATATGCCTACATCCTGAAGGAATATCAGAACACCGAGCAGACCTGGAAGGAGGGTGTGCGCGTCGAATTAGCCAGGGAAGTCACCCGCCGCGACCTGGCGCGCGGGCTGGAATACGCCGCCTATATCATCAATGCCTTGAAAGGTGGTGAGCCCTTCAAGTTTAACGGCAATGTACCGAACACAAAACTCATCACCAACCTGTCCGAAGGCGCCTGTGTCGAAGTCCCGGTCTACGTGGATAAGGCCGGCTTCCACCCCATGCATGTCGGCGCGCTCCCGCCCGAGTGTGCATTGCTGACCCAACTTTCGAGTGGCATCGAGGAAATGGCCATCACTGCTGCCATAAACGGTGACCCGACCATGGTTTTCCGCGCCATCTGCCATGACCCGCTGACAGCCGCCGTGCTCTCCCTGGCAGAGATTCGCCAGATGACGAATGAACTTTTTGCTCAGCACAAGGATTACCTGCCGCAATTCAAAATCCACAAGGCATGAGACCATCCCCGCTTCTTTTCTGGATTCTGATCCTGCTGCTCACTGCGTGCCTTCCCAAATCTGATAGCATGACTCCCGCCTCCATCCCTTCCTCGCCTCCCTTCGCTTCAGGCTGGTGGCGCCCCGCCCCCGGCCTCACCTGGCAATGGCACCTCTCCGAACCGCCAGTGGATACCAGCGTGGAGGCGGATGTCTATGATATTGACCTGTTCGACAACGATGCCTCTGTCATCGAAGAACTTCATGCCCAGGGACGCAAGGTCATTTGCTACATCTCCGTCGGCTCACAGGAAGACTGGCGCCCTGACGCCAACGCGTTCCCTGCTGAAGTGCTTGGCAACGATTACGATGGCTGGCCGGGTGAGAAGTGGCTGGATATCCGCCGCATCGATCTGTTGGCTCCGATCATGCTCGCCCGCCTTGACCTGTGCAAGGCCAAAGGATTTGATGCTGTTGAACCTGATAACATCGAAATCTTTGACAACAACACTGGCTTCCCAATCACCTACGCTGACCAGTTGGCCTATGCCCGCTGGCTGGCTGACGAAGCCCACGCCCGCGGTCTGGCCATCGGTATCAAGAACACCCCCGACATGGTGGCCGACTCGCTCTCGTTCTTCGACTTTGCCATCACCGAAGACGCCTTCTACTATGAATGGATCGAGGAAATGCTGCCCTTCATCGAGGCAGGTAAGCCCGTATTTGCCGCCGAATACACCGACATGGATGTGGACTTCAACGCTGCCTGCAACTGGGGCCGTCAGCACAACGTCAGCTTCATTCTAAAAAATCGCATCCTGACCGTTTTCAGAGTTACCTGCCCATAAACCATCCTTTTATAGGTGGTAAAAATTCAATCTAAAGCCTACGGAAAGAACCCCCTATGAAATCTATCACCATTGGAAAACTTCGCGGCATACAGCAGTGCACCTCTTCGCGCGGCACTTTTACCTGCCTGGCCCTCGACCATCGCCAGAATCTGCGCCGCGCCCTCAACCCGGAAGACCCGGCCTCCGTCAGCGACGCGGACCTGAGCCGCTTCAAGCTCGAAGTCACCAGCGCCCTCGCCGACCTGTCCACTGCCGTTTTGCTTGACCCGGAATTTTCTGCCGCCCAGGCCATCTCCACCAGATCCATCCCCGGTAAAACAGCCTTGGTCGTGGCGGTCGAGGCCACCGGATATGGCGGCGAGTCGACTGCTCGTCAGAGCCAGCTCCTGCCCGGCTGGAGTGTGGAAAAGGCCAAACGCATGGGCGCCAGCATGATCAAGCTGCTGGTATACTACCACCCCGACGCGCCCACTTCCGCTGAGATCGAATCGTTTGTGCGTCAGGTGACCGGCGAGTGTGCCCGTTGCGACCTGGGCATCATGCTCGAGCCGCTGTCGTATTCACTCGACGCCAATAAAAAGCTGTCCTCCGCTGAGAAGTGTTATGTGGTTACCGAGACCGCCCGCCGGCTGGTGATCCCCGGCATAGATGTGCTCAAGGCCGAATTCCCGCTCGACATCGCAGAAAACCCTGCTGAAAGCAATTGGGCCGCAGCCTGCGCAGGAATTTCTGATGCTTCGCCCGCTCCCTGGATCTTGCTCTCCGCCGCCGTGGATTTCGAGACCTACCTCCGCCAGGTGGAGATTGCTTGTCGCGCTGGGGCTTCCGGCAGCGCTGTTGGGCGTGCCGTGTGGCAGGAGGCGGTTAGTTTGAACGGGGAAGCCCGGCTCGCATTCCTGCACACCACCGGGCGGGAACGACTGGCCCGTCTCAACGAGCTGTGCGTGGAACTCGGCAAACCCGTCAGTGATTTCTACACCGCGCAAACACCGTTCGATTGGTATAAAACATACTAAAATATTCCAGTGTCAAGTGATCCCTGCACAACCCTTGACGCTGGAAATTTGACCCAGGAGCACATGACACCGAAACATACTTTTGACATTCTCGTTGCCGGCGAGATCAACCCCGACCTGATCCTTTCCGGGGATGTGACCCCCGAATTCGGCCAGGTGGAAAAACTGGTTGACTCTGCCACACTCTCCATCGGCTCCTCGTCGGCGATCTTCGCCTGCGGGGCAGCCCGGCTTGGGCTGAAGGTGGCTTTTGTGGGTGTCTGCGGAGACGACATCTTCGGCCGTTTCATGCTGGATGAGATGTCTGGGCGCGATGTGAACGTATCGAACGTTATCATCGTCCCTGGTGGTCAGACCGGCTTGAGCGTGATCCTGAGCCGGTCCTTCGTCTCCGGAAATCCAGCCTCTACTCAGGGCGATCGCGCCATCCTGACCCATTCCGGCTTGATCGCTGCGCTGAATGCAGACACCGTGACCGACGCCCTTCTCAGTCAGGCGCGTCACCTGCACGTGGCCAGTTATTTCCTCCAACCTGCCCTTCAATCCGGCCTTCCCGGGCTTTTCGAGCGTGCGCATGCTCTCGACCTGACCACCTCTCTCGATCCCAACTGGGATCCGTCCGGTGAATGGAGCGGCTTCGACGAACTCCTTCGGCAGGTGGATGTTTTCCTCCCGAATGAAAAGGAAGCCCAGGCGTTGACCGGGGCGGTCTCCATTGAAGCTGCTGCTGAGGTTCTCTGCCAGAAATGTGACCATGTGGTTATAAAACTCGGCGCGCAGGGAGGGCTGGCCCGTCATGGGAAGCAATCCATCCGGGCTTCTGCACTCACCATCCAGGTCGTGGATACCGTCGGCGCGGGGGATTCCTTCGATGGTGGTTTCCTCTACGGTTATTTGCACGACTGGAGTTTGGAAAGATCCCTTTCGCTTGCGGCAGTCTGCGGGTCGCTCTCGACGTCCCGCGCCGGCGGCACGACTGCCCAGCCAACCTTGGAGGAGGCCATGAAGTATGTCGCAACTGCTGGATGAGATTGTCCGTGCCCAGAAGCGGGAGGAAGGCCGCGGCATTACTTCGATCTGCTCCGCCCATCCGTGGGTGCTGAAGGCGGCCATGTCCCGTACTGGAACAAAGGCTGCCACGCAGGGAGATGGCCTGCTCCTGGTCGAGTCCACCTGCAACCAGGTCAATCAATTCGGCGGCTACACCGGCATGACTCCGACGGCTTTCGTGGAGTTTGTGCACGGGCTGGCTGTTGAAAATGGGTTTCCCTCTGGACGATTGATCCTGGGCGGTGACCACCTGGGGCCAAATGTCTGGCAAAACGAGCCGGCCGAAAGTGCCATGCAAAAATCGGCGGATATGGTGCGGGCTTACGTGCAGGCAGGTTTCACGAAAATCCACCTGGATGCCAGTATGAAACTGGGCGATGATGACCCATCCCGTCCGCTGGATGTGGAATTGGCAGCCCGCCGTGCCGCCTGGCTGGCGAAAGCAGCCGAAGAGGTTGCGGACCCGGCCACTGCCCCCTGTTACGTCATCGGCACCGAAGTCCCCACCCCGGGTGGTGCCACCGCCCACGAGGACGGTGTAAGTGTGACAACTGTGGAGGATGCCCGCTGCACGCTCGAGGTCACTCAGGCTGCATTCTTACGCGCAGGGTTGGACTCGGCCTGGGAGCGCGTCATCGCTATGGTCGTCCAGCCGGGGGTCGAGTTCGGCGATGATTTTATCCTGGACTACCAGCCTGAGGCAGCGCGTGACCTGAAGAGTTTCTCTGAGACAACCTCACTGGTCTACGAGGCGCATTCCACCGATTACCAGAAGCGCGACCACCTGCGTTCTCTCGTCCGTGACCATTTCGCCATCCTGAAAGTCGGCCCGGCGTTGACTTTTGCCTATCGTGAGGCGGTTTTCGCATTGGCAATGATGGAGGCCGAGCTTTTCCCGCCCGGAGAACGCTCGGAACTTGTGCATGTCCTCGATCAGGCCATGCTGCACCAGCCGGAGCACTGGCAGGAACATTATCATGGCACTCCTGCCGGGCAGGCTTTTGCGCGCAAATATAGTCTAAGCGACCGTGCCCGCTACTACTGGCCGGCTCCTGCGGTGCAAGCGGCGTTGACCAAACTGTTTTCAAACCTGCAGCAGGTCACCATCCCTCTGTCTCTCCTGAGCCAGTTTGCGCCGCTCGCATTCAATCAAATTCGAATGGGAAAACTCCCCCACCACCCATCCAGCGTGATTGACGCCTCGATTCAAGTCGTGCTGGATGATTACCAATATGCCTGCAACCCTGATATGGATTAACTTTACACATCCCGGGGCACCGGTCCTTCCGGGGTCAAAGACGAAAATACTCCTGACTTAATTGCTCAAGTCAGGAGTATTTTTGATTAGCGGAAGCGTCAGGCTGTTTTTGCCGCCAGCTCTTCCGGTTTGTATGCTTCGAGTGCCTTGATCTCCCGGTAGGTCAGCGTCCAAACACCGGATGTGTAGATCATGTACCAGCCGCTGATCAGGCTCAGGGGTGCAAACGTGACCAGGAAGAAGAACGGCAGGGCAACCAGTGCTGTCACGATCCAGGCTAGCGGACCGCTGGCGAAGATGCTGGTGATCCCAAAGGCAATTGCAGCCGGGATGGCGGCCACCAGCGCGGCAGGCAGGATAAGCACGAGGTAGGCCGGGATGAGCAGGAAGAACAGGAGCAATACGACAATCCCGAAGCCAATGCCGATGCCGAGCATTGCCAGCCACATCAGCACAGCGCTTTTCCAGTTGCTCTTGAATGTGGCCCAGCCGCGCCGGAAGGATTCGCCGATACCGGCCTCCTCCAGGGCAGCCGCCCGCACAAAGAACGGTCGCAGCAGGCCGAGGCACACCATCACCACGATGAATACGATGATGAACAGGAAACCACACCCGATGGATGCAATCGCCCCGCCGACGAGCAGCGGGCTGTTTCCGTTTGTCACGCTGAAGAAGAACAGCAGGCCGAGGCCAATCAACAATACCATGAAGAGCATGACCGGCAAACCGATGACCAGGTCAATCACCCACATGCGGAAGGCACGCCGGTTCCAGCCCATCTTCCAACCCTGCTTGAAGCCTGCTTTCGTGCCGGTCTGCTCGTATTCGTCCACCATGCGGATGACGGCGGTCTCCGAGACATAGCGCAGGATGGAGGTGATCACACCGGTGATGAGGACGAAGAGCAGGAACGCCACACCGATCCAGATGAAGGTGGCCACATGCTGCTCAGGGTACTGGTACAGAGGCACAATGTTCTGGTTAAACCAGTCGGTCAACTCACGCCAAAACGGCCCGGGTTGAAAGTTGGAATTGAACCCGTTGCTTCCGTTGTTACCAGTGTTGCCGCCGAACTTGTAACCGGTACCGCCGCTCCCGCCTCCATTGCCCCCACCAGTGATGGCCAGCAAAAGGCCGAAGATCCATAGAACCTTGTAGTTCCACAGGATATGCCAGGAACGCTTGAGGATTTTTCCGAAATCGATCATGATATTTCTCCTTTATCCAGATAATTTTAGCGACATCCGTCGCAATTCTTGACCTTACGACGCGTTTCGCATCTTCATCGGCCGCGGGTCGTGACGAAATCACCCCATGAAAAGCCAGGCCCGCTGGAGCAAAACGCTCACAGCTTGCCGGAGGAACCCGCACCACAGGTTCGCTCCGAAGATACTCACCCTTATATAACGTAAGATGAGACTATTCTATTCGAAAATTTGAAAACCAATCTCATAGAAGCATACGCTGTTCGTTCAGATTCGTTCTTTGATTCACGGCTTTCACAAGCTCGTGAAAAAGGGCTGGGACGGAAGACTCAAACTTTAAAGAAATGCTGTTCCTGGTTCCATCCCCGTATACAATTTGCCCCGGACGTGTTTTAATAGGGACATCTCGATCTTACAACGGAGAAAAAGATGAATCCTTTCCTTGCTCTGATCATTACTTTTGCTGTGGCGCTGATCGAACTGCGCCTGCTGGACTTTTTTGCCCACCGCGGCTGGATCGAATCCCGCCTGAGCCGTAAACTCATCCACATCCTGACCGGGCCGTTGTTTGTGCTGTGCTGGCTGCTGTTCCCGGATGTCTGGTACGCGCGTTGGCTGGCGGCGCTGGTGCCGTTTGCCATCACCGCCCAGTTCGCTCTGATCGGGCTGGGGATCATGAAAGACGAGGCCTCGGTCAAAGCCATGTCGCGCAGCGGTGACCGGCGTGAGATTTTGCGTGGTCCGCTCTTCTATGGTATCGTCTTCGTCGTCATGACTCTGGTCTACTGGAAGACTTCACCCATCGGCATGCTGGCCCTGATGCTGATGTGCGGCGGGGATGGCCTGGCCGACATCCTGGGACGTGGCCTCCAGTCCCCGAAACTGCCGTGGAGCAAGGGCAAATCGGTGGCCGGGTCGCTGGGGATGCTGCTTGGCGGCTGGGTGCTGGCGGCTTTCATCCTGTTAATATTTGTCCTGGCGGGCGTCTTCCCCGGGCCCTTCAGCGGCTACCTGCTGCCCATCACGTACATCGCCCTGGTCGGGACGCTGGTCGAGTCCCTGCCGCTCAAGGATGTGGATAATATCACTGTCACGCTGGTGGCGGTATTGCTGGGACATTTGTTATTCTAGCTGGGGCGCGGAGTCCTTCTTTCCTTGGTGCTCCTTTGTGCAGGCCTGATTAACCTTTCACTGCATTGATGAAATCTGCCAGCAAACCGTAAGCCGTGGTCTCCGGGCCGGGATTGCCTTCGACAATACTGAGACTCGACAAAGTGTCGGTGTGGAACTCCACGATGGACGAGGAGCCTTCCACGCTGTACAGCGTCGAGGAGGGGGAAACTAGTTCCGGCGCCACCCGGCCTGTGACCGTATTCCCATCTCTTTCAGCCGAGCAGACCAGTTTCCAGCGTTTGCCGTCCGCTTTGGCCGCCGCGATGCTCTCTGGCGTGATGCCGCCTATACCGGTGCGGTCCACATCCTGGGGCTTTAACGGCACGCCCATCAGCACCGTGACCAGCACGGCGACCTTGATGGCCGCGTCCCAGCCGTCCACGTCGCCGGAGGGATTGGTCTCTGCCAGGCCGATCTGCTGGCAATATTTGACAGCCTGCTCGAAGGTTTCACCATTCTCCATGCGGCCCAGGATGAGATTGGTGGTCGAGTTAAGAATTCCGCGCAGGGAGCTCAACTGCGCCGCGGGCAGGGCCGAGCGGAAGAGCGAGAAGATGGGCGCCCCGTCCATCACGGTGGACTCAAAGAAGAACTTGCGGCCTTTGGCCTGCGCCAGTTCGGTCAATTCCCGGTAGGCATGCACGACCGGGCCCTTGTTGGCGGTGATGGCGTGCATGTTCCGGTCCAGGGCGGTCCGCAGGTGATCGATGGCGGGTTCGCCGGTTTGGTAGTTGACAGGGGAGTTCTCGAAAAGAATGTCTGCTGGGACGGAATGGACGAAATCAAGCGAACCGGTCAGAGGGTACTTGGAAATTGTATAAAGCGACTGCCCACTCTCCACAAGTGTCAGGACATTTTCGAGGTCGAGACCATTCGGATCTATGGCAAACCCATGCCGCCCGGTGGCGATGCCGGTCACGGTGAAGGTGAGGTCATAATTCTCTTTGAGCTCGGTCTCTTTGCGCAGCAGCAGGCGCGCCAGGGCGCGTCCGACGTTGCCGAAACCGAGCAATGCAAGTCTGTTGTGAACCATGGTCTCCTTTTCTTAAGCGCACCTTGCAGCCTGCCCCTACAGGGGTGGATATGGAAATGAGCGCCGGTCATCCGGCGGGGCTGGGAATACCGGGTTTGCCAGCAGGGCGTGGAGGCGGGCATCCAGCGCGGCAATCTCTTGCGGGGTGAGAAACGGCTGAAGATCAGCCGACAGGCCCGGGTGCAGGCGGCCCCGGAACGTTTCCAGGGCAGAGATCAGATCGGGAGGCAGGCCTTCCCCGGCGAAGTCCCAGATCACCGTGCGCAGTTTATCTTCTGCATGGAAGCACAGGCCGTGGTCGATCAGGAAAAGCTTGCGGGTGCGCTTCTGAAGCAGGATGTGACCGCCCTTGCGGTCGGCATTGTTGATCAGCAGGTCGAACAGGGCCACCGGGCGCAGGCGCGGGCGGTCGGCGGCCTTGAAGGTGAAGTAATGCAGGTTGGGGTTGTGTTCGATGTACTCCTGCAGCGAGCCGGGGCCGAACGGCCCATCCCGCAGGAGTGTGAGCGGGACGAAGCCAAAGCCGAGTGCCTGGCTGACGAGATAGGCGGCCACTTCGCGCCCTGCCAGGGAGGCTTCGGGGAAATCCCACAGCGACTGTTCGCCGCGCATCGGTTTATAGACGGCGGGGATCTCGTGCCCGGCGTGCCTGACGGTGACCAGGAAGGTGTAATTCGAGCCGAGCAAGAACTGGCCTTTGAGTTCGATTTCCCCTTGCTCGAGGGCGGGGCGAAGAATTTCTGACTTAGCAGTCATCGTGGAAGAAGCCAATGATGAACACAGGACCAAATAAATGGGTGGTTAAACGATTTTCGCCCGCCTGCAGGGTGGTGTGATTAATGCTTGTGCCCGTTCTTTTTGGGGCAGAAGTGACCTTCGGGTTCCATCGGCTGCCCGCACTGCGGGCAGATGGGCCGGCCGCGGTTGATCACTTCCTTGCTCCAGTCTGCCAGGCGGCGCACCTGGGCGCGCGTGCACCAGAAGCGCACCTCGGCGGCCTCCAGCGGGTCTCCGCCTTCCATCACGATCTC
>Ga0315283_10000105_pt1 | contig 48416 bp, 39 predicted proteins | sample YL17G09_0_MG_FD_204541 | JGI IMG/M metagenome (GOLD analysis project Ga0315283, IMG submission 204541) | Sediment microbial communities from Yellowstone Lake, YNP, Wyoming, USA - YL17G09_0 | ecosystem: Environmental > Aquatic > Freshwater > Lake > Sediment | place: USA: Wyoming | collected...
CCCACCCCTCGCCCCTTTTCCATGACCTTCTTCCTCGGAAGGTCTTTTGATTTGTGCCTGTTAAACTGAAAATTGACTGAAATCGTCAACGGTTGCATAATATAGAGGTAAGTTAATATAAAACGAACATAATTCACTTGAGAAATAAAATTAATCTCAAGATAGCAATCAAGTTGCCGCTCAAAGCAAGAATTTTATTAACCCCACTGATCCAACAGCGGGAAATTTATTTTTAAAAGGACAAACGTATGAGTCCATTATTTCGACGCGAGACAGGCACAGCCGGACGGATAATTTTATCTGCCGTGGCCGGAATTTTTCTGGCCGCCGGAATTTTTAGTTTAGCTACAAAAGCCGGCGCCTCGGCGAGTTTAACTGGAACAGTAAAAAATCTCGCCGATGTAGGCGTTGCCAACGTAACAGTTTGCGTTAACGGACCCTCGGGTGAATGTGCCGTAACTGATTCTGGTGGTAATTATTCGATGACCTTGTTACCCGGCCACTACCGTGGTCGAACTCAAGTACCGACGGGTGTCGATTACGGCGGCGCGGCAGAACGGGAGTTTGATGTTTATGAGGGCACGAATGCACCTATTGATTGGATACTAACAACATTGCAATTAAAAGGACAATTACTACGGGCTGACAGTACTCCGATCCAAGGCTGGGTTAATGTTCATACCCAAGATTGGACCACCAGCGCCCGGGCCGATGCAGGCGGGGTCGATGGCGCCTACACTATCGGCGGCTTAGCTACGGGCAATTACATTGTTGAAGCCGGCGCCTTCAACAATATTAGCGGAGTGGTACCACCCGATCCGGTAACGATTTACCTGGATAGTGGATCAAAAACACTGAATCTTGTTTTCGGTACCTCGACCAAAACTCTGACCGGTAACGTCCGAAAAGGTAATGGTACGGTGGTGACCAACGCTTGCATTAACGCCAACAAATTAAACGGCGCCACCAATGCCCGCAGCCAAACAGATGGCAGTGGCAATTACAGCCTGGCGTTGACCGGTGGTTCGTGGAACATCTCGATTAATCCCTGCAGCCCAGACGCCGACTGGATTCCCGGCAGCCCGATGCAAATAGATTTTGTGAACGATACCTCAATCGAATCGAAATCTCTTAATTTCACTGTCACCGTAGCGACGGCTACTATCACCGGTACAATTCGTGACAATCTCGGCAACCTGATTACCTCCGGCGATATCGATGTCCGGAATGCCAGCGGTTCGGGTGCTCACGCGCAAGTTCAATCTAACGGCACATTTACGGTCCGCCTCACTGCCGGCACATATGAAGTCCGGTACTGGTCGCCATCAAATGTTTACAATTTACCAGCCACCACGGTCTCAGTGGCTGATAACCAGACGGTGACACTGAATTTGGTTGCGACTATTAAATCCGCGCACATTAAAGGGTGTGTCCGAACTCGAGCTGGCGCGCCGGCGGTTAATGTCCCAATTAACGCCTGGCAAATGACTAGTGGCGGTGGTGGTCCAGGCGGCTGGAGTAATACTCGTTCGGCCGCTGATTGCACCTATGATCTACTGGTGACGGCTGGACGGTGGGGGATGAACATTATGCAGGAACCGGGTTCGTCTTACGTGCTGGTCTCCTCCGGCCCACCAATGGAAGTGACCGTCTCCTCGGACACAGCCACGGTGACAGATATTAACTTCACGGTTGACGTGGCTGACGTGACGATTACGGGAGCCATTACTTCCGGCGGGCAGCCGATTCCCAACGCCGGTGGCTGCGTGTTTGCGCGTTTGGCCGGAACCTATCAGGAGAACTGCGGCCCAATCGATCAACGGAGCGGCACCTACACCCTAAAAGTGTCGTCAGCTAACGGCACGAGTTATGAAATTGGCTGTCACTTTCCACCCAATATGCCGTTTTCCTGCGGCGCGCCGATCACTATCAATGTTACTCCCGGCGCGACTATCAATCAGAACATTGACTTAATCCAAAATAATTCCGCGATCGTCGGCAAGCTATTCGACTCGACCGGTTTTCCGCTGACCAGCTGTGAATTCCTGAAAGGCGGAATGGTCTTCGCTGATGGGTCAGGCGCTCACTATCAGGGTCAGATTGAACCGAACTGCAGTTACCGTATTTCGCTGATCGCCGGTGTTTATAACGTTGGTGCCTTCTTTCCGCCGGAAAGCGGTGCCCTAAACCCGCCGCCCGGTACACCGGTGCAGGTCTTCAGTGGTCAAACCGTGGAAAAGAACATTCAATTTACAAAAGCGGATGCGACCATTACCGTCAGCCTGCTAGCGGAAAACGGTGTTGGTACCCAGGGCTTCATTAACGTTGATAACTCCGAAGAAATTAATATGTCCCGCGAGGGTAATTCTGGTTCGGGACCGGGCGGCCAACCCGGCTTCGATAAAAAAAGTCCCTGCAACGCCAAGGATATGGCTGGTGTCCTGAAGTGCTGTTCAAACACTAAGAACAAAAGCGCCTGTAAAGCCTTTACCGTGCCGAATGGACCGAAAAATTGTAAGAACGCCTGGGATTGTGCCCAGGTCTGTAAAAAAACCCCGAGCATTTGTAAGGATGCCCTGAACCAGAATAAAGATTCCGGTCCGCAACCTGGCCAGGGCGACTTCAAAACCGGTCCCGGCGGCTGCAAAACCGAAGCCGCTTGTCAGCAATACTGCTCAGTCCCGGCTAATCAAAATGAGTGTGCTAAATTCGCACCACCCCCCGGAGTGATGAGTAAATCGGTCCGGATCAGCTCATTGATGGTCCGACGCTTAGCGACCACCACCAAGCCTGGTCTCGAAGCTGGACCAAGTTTTGACAAGGCCATCCGCTCCAACGGCCCGACTGACTTCAATGGTCAAGCCAAAATCTCGGTCCTGAGCGGCCACCGTTATAAAGTCTGTGCCGGTCTGCCACCGCAAACGAATGCGATGCCTCCAAAATGCCAAAGTGTTGATCTGACTAACACCAAAACCGCTTCGGTGATTCTCCAACTCCGGGCGGCTGATGCGACCATGAGCGGAGTGGTGACCCATAACGGCAATCCAATGGGACGATGCTTTGTCCACGCCTGGGCGGAAGACGGCAGTTTCAGCGGCCAGCCTTGCGAACCCAATGGTCGTTATTCAATTAACCTTACCAAGGACACCACCTGGCACATTGGCGCTGACAGTTTCGAGGGCATCTCATACTACCGCAGTGACGAAATTACCAAAGTCGTGATCACCGGGACTAAGAAATACACCCAGAACATAGCGCTCAAGAAGCAAGCCTTCGATATTCCAATACCAGTTTCAACTAGCGGTACTTGTTCCGCCACCTTAACCCTGAGCCTATCAAATGGCGCCAAAATCGAATTACCAGGTGGCGCCTTAAGCACATCGACGGACGGCACTTGCAGCTGTACGGCCAGCCCGACCATCGACTTAGTGGCAACTAAGGCCAATCAGCCGGAAGGGGTTGGTTATACCATCGATTGCCGGAACGAAAATGGCACCGCCGTTATCAAACTGCTGTCATCAGCAACCGTGACGCTACCCTATAAAATTCGCACCGATCAGGAAGGCACTGCTTACGAAGATGCGCTGCAAGCCGTCTTCTACGACACCACCCTGGGGGCGTATAAGACCATCGATAACTGCACCAAGAATGAAACCAATAATACCTTTGCTTGCCGGGTGGACCACTTCTCGTCCTACACCGTGGCTAATGCCACCGGCTCATCGTCCGGAACTAATGCCTTAAAGAGCGTGACCACGGCTAAAGCCAAAAACGGGACCACCTACTTTACAGTTAACAACAAGAAAATTACACCTTTCCCCAGTTGCCGCGGCGATGTTTCGGTGGTGACCAAAAGCGTTAAAGGCACGCAATTAATTGCCGCCGCTTCAAGCTGCGAAGGGAAAATTAAAGTCTATGACATTAAGGGTAAGCTGAAGGCGAATGTGGCGCTGCCAACTAATAGCTTGGCCGGCCTGACTTTCGCGGATGTTAATAAAGATGGCCACGCCGATATTATTGCCCCGCCGAACAGCGGCACCGATATCTGGGTGATAAACGCCGCGTCGAAATATCGGACAGCCACGGTTAATGTCACTAACCGGGCCACCAAGCTAACCACTTCCGCCATTGACTTTCGCGGTAACGGTATCTACAGCTTGGTCGCCGCCACGGTCACTAACGGCACGGCCGGTAATTTCCGGATCTACGATTACCAGCGGGGTGTCTATCGACTGTCTTCAACTAGCTATGGCAAGTACCTAACCAATGCGCAGGGCAGAATCTCGCTCAGTATTCCTAAACCGATAGTCACGGCCATAAAGGGAACGATTAAAAAGACCGCCCCCCGCGCGAAAATTACTATCACCGGTCAAAATTTCACACCGGATACAACCGTGCTGGTTGGCCGGGTCGGTGCGAAAAACACCTTCAAGAGTTCAACTGAACTACAATTAACCGTTAACGGCACCCAACTTACGGCTGGTAAGTACGCGCTGAAGTTGACTAACCCCGGCGGTCAAGCAACCAATACCAAGTTAAAAGTAACCGTTAAGTAGCAGGGTATTTATTCCCGGCCCCCGTGTGACGGGGGCCGGGTTGTTGTTAAACCGATTTATCCTAACTAGTAAATTTTTCTGCTCGTGTTACCATGGATAAACGGACCCCCTTAGACAGTTGTAAATAAATGTCTATCTGGGATCAAGCTTAATTAGTTAAGTGTCTAACGGGATGGGCAAACATTTACTAACCATTAATGGCCACCGCGTCAGTTGCGACGATGACCGGGCTTTCCATGGCGTTAAGTACCTCGCTTACGACTTATCTTCCGACGAATCGGAGGCGATGTTTAAACAGGTGGAAACCGAAACGGAAGTTGAGTTCGAGGACAAGGATCATCGAAAATTCACCTTAGTCGATGGTGAAAACGGATCGTTCGTCGTGGTCAGTCATGCCCCCACCAGCAGCTGGTTCTAACAAAATCCGGGCCAACGTCAATGGCCATTTAATCCTGGCCACGCTGGATGAAGTTAGGCACTTAAGAAGATTATCAAGCGAGGCCATCGGTCATCTCTTTGATCATGCTAAAGAATACGGCCAGGTACATCTGACGCTTGATGAGCGAGCCTATACCATTATGCGCCAATCAGACCACACTTTTCTGCTGCAACACGGCCAAACTCATCACGGTTTTATCTAACCAGAGTCTATGCCACAACTGTATCGCAGCACCCCGGAAGAATGGTACGTCGTTCATCGCCTTGAGGGGGACAAAGCAGCGATCGAATATTTAAAGCAGATTTCCAGCCCGGCGTTCGTGGAATCACTGCTGTATCATGCTAAACGATATGGTCGGGCAGAGTTTTATATTAGAGATAAGCCGTATCAGATTCGCTGGTTGAAAAAAACCTCCTATTTAATTGAACCAGTCGATCAGGAAAGCGCCGATACCACCTGGCTCTAGCCGCCCGGACAATTTTTCAGTACACTAATAAACCCATGAGCCATTTGCGACGTGAACCGACCGACGAATTAATCAATGTTCATCGAGTGCGGGGGGATAAAGAGGCGATTATCTTTTTAAAAAACGCCGAACATGATCTCGTGGAGGGCTTATTCTATAACGCCAAGCGTGACGGCCAAAGCGAATTTTATTTTCGTGATTTGCGCCACGTCCTGACTCGCAATAAGGATGGATCGTTTACCGTCGGCCTTGCGCCCAATCAAGAAATAACCATTGAGCAATCCGCTTAACTATGATTAAAAGACTGATTAGTCAAATTGTTCCGTCGGAGCTGCTCCAGCAATATCATCACGCCTTAGCCATACTAAGCAGCTGGTGGTTCGGCCGGCCAGCGCGCCACTTGATGGTCGTCGGTGTCACCGGTACTGACGGCAAAACAACCACCGCGGCACTGATGGCGGCGATTATAACAGCCGCCGGCCGGCGGGCCGGTTTAAGTTCAAGCGTCTGGTTCCAGATCGGATCGCGTCGCTGGCGAAACGACACCCACCAAACTATGCCGGGGGAATGGGCCTTGCAAAAATTACTGCGGCAGATGGTCAAAGCCGGCTGCCAGACGGTCGTGATCGAAGTGTCTTCAGAGGGCCTGGCCCAGTATCGTCATACCGGCATTGATTTTGACGTGGCCGTACTGACTAACTTAACCCCGGAGCATTTAGAAGCGCACGGTACTTTTGAACGTTATCGTCACGCTAAGAGCCAGCTGTTCGGGCAGATTATTAAAGGCGGCGACAAGCATTTACACGGTCATCATACGCCCAAAGTCACCGTTGTTAATTTAGACGATCCGTCGGCCGAATATTTCTTAAAATTCTGGGCGGAAGAACATCACGGTGTGACGCTGAATGATAATTCGCCTCGCCCGCTTAAACGAACAGACAAGCTAACCGTCTGGCAGGGAACTGATCTGCAACTGAATGGTCACGGTAGTCAATTCATTGTCGCGGGGCACCGCTTAACCCTACACTTGCCCGGCCGGGTCAATATCATGAATGCGCTCCAGGCCGTGGCCGTGGCCCGCACGCTAGAAATTGACTGGTCGGCCATTACTCATGGCCTGGCTTCAGTTACTTCGATCCCGGGTCGGTATGAAGAAGTTCCGACCAATAAAAATTTCCGTGTCATTATTGATTACGCCTTAACCCCGGCCGCACTTGAACAATTGTATCAATCATTAAGCGACCGTGGCCAAGCGGGGATTATTGGCGTCTTCGGCGCGGCCGGTGGCGGCCGGGATAAATGGAAGCGACCGGAACTAGGAAAAATCGCAGCGCAGTATTGTCGGAAAATTATTTTAACGACTGATGATCCGTATAATGAAAATCCTGAAAAAATTGCCCAGGCCATCATGTCCGGAATTTCTGATAATGAAAAACATAAAGTGGAAGTAATTATCGATCGCCGCACCGCGATTCGGAAGGCACTACAGTTAACTCAACCCGGTGAAACTATTGCTATCACCGGCATGGGCTCTGAAACGTCGATGATGGTCAAGGGGGAAAAGACACCCTGGAACGATGCCGCGGCCGTGAGGGAGGAAATCGGTGCCCTCTAACTGCGGATAACCTTGGGATGAAACTGGGGACAGATTACACTACAGTTTTCCACTGCAGCTTAAATAACTGCTAAAGTTAGCCAAAATTTGTTGATATTGACAAAGAGACAGCATTATCCTTGACGTAACGGCTAAAAGCTGGTAGTATCGATAAGCATATTTTGGGGCTTTAGCAAGTAAACGCAGCAGCAAATTTTTCGCGTATACTGCGCTCTCCGGAGCGTTAACGGCCGTAAAGGCCAAACGTTTTAACCAGTAACAATCTCCCGACGCTGCCGGGAGAGGTGGGTTATTTGTGTTCATGTCGACAACCGCATCTCCCGTGACAGAGCGGCAGGTCTTCACCAAGCTACACGAAGCTATTCCGCTGCCGGATCTGATTGAGATCCAAAAGCGGAGTTATGACTGGTTTTTCCGCGACGGCTTAAAGGAGCTGTTCGAGGAAATCTCACCGGTTAAGGACTTCATTGGTCGAGATCTGGAGCTCTACTTCCTGGACTATTACCTGGACGAACCGAAGTTCGACGAGGTGACGGCCAAGAGTAAAAACGTGACCTACGAAGCCGCCCTGCGAGTGCAGGTTCGTTTAGTTAATAAAAAAACTGGTGAGATTAAAGAACAGGAAATTTATTTAGGCGATTTCCCGCTGATGACCGATCGCGGGACTTTTATCGTCAACGGCATTGAACGCGTCGTCGTCAGCCAGCTGATTCGCTCAGCCGGCGTATTTTTTACGGGGGAAATGATCCGCGGCCGACGATACTACGGCGCGAAGATTATTCCTAACCGCGGCGCCTGGTTAGAACTAGAAACGGACGTCAACGGCGTGATCACGGTTAAAATCGATCGCAAACGCAAAGTTCCGATCACCTCATTCATCCGTGCGCTTGGCTACAGTGCTGACCAGCAACTGCTTGATTTATTTAAAGATGTCGACACCAACCCGAACGTCAAGCATATCGCGGCCACCATTGCCAAAGATATCTCCCACGATGAGTCAGAGGGTCTGAAGGAGGTTTACAAACGAATCCGCCCGGGTGATCTAGCTACGGTCGACAATGCCCGCGACCTGGTGTACAAGATGTTCTTTTCTTTCGACCGCTATGATTTCGGTCGGGTCGGCCGCTATAAGTTAAACACCCGGTTCGATTTTAAATTCCCGATCGACAAAGAGCACCGCGTTCTGCAGAAAGAAGACGTGATTGAAATCGTTAAGGAAATAATCCGCCTAAATAATTCACAGAAAGAGCCGGATGACATTGATCATCTCGGTAATCGTCGCGTCCGGGCGATCGGTGAATTAGTCCAGAATAAATTCCGGGTCGGATTGGCGCGAATGGAACGGATTATCAAGGATCGCATGTCGACGCTGGATATTAATACTTTAACGCCAAACCAGTTGATTAACGCCCGGCCAGTCATCGGCGCGATTAAAGAATTTTTCATGTCCTCGCAATTGTCACAGTTTATGGACCAGACCAACCCTTTGGCTGAACTGGAACATAAGCGCCGGCTGTCAGCGATGGGCCCCGGGGGACTGTCTCGGGAACGCGCCGGCTTCGAAGTCCGGGATGTGCACCGCACCCACTATGGCCGGATTTGCCCGATCCAGACGCCGGAAGGTCCGAATATCGGTTTAGTTGGGCATTTAGCCACCTACGCGCGGGTCAATGATTATGGCTTTATTGAAACGCCATTCCGTAAGGTGATTCATGATGTTCCGAACGACGGTCACGCGGCCACCGAAGAAATTGCCCGAGACACTATTCAGGAGATTATCGCCGCCGGTGAAAAGATAACTGCCGCTCAGGCTAAACAGCTGAAAAGCGTTGATCAACCCACCATACCCATCAAACCACGGGCCACCACCGAAGTTATTTATCTGGACGCCTTTACCGAAGAGCGTCAAATCACCACCGCAGCCACCACGCCGACGGATGAGCACGGATATTTTATGATGGATAAAGTCGAAGCTCGGCAGTACGGCGAACCGGCCATCGTACCGGTCGAACAGGTCGATTACATGGACGTCTCGCCGAAGCAAATTGTGTCGGTCGCGACCGCATTAATTCCATTTCTTGAACACGACGACGCGGTCCGGGCCTTGATGGGCTCCAATATGCAACGGCAAGCCGTGTCCTGCATTCGTCCAGATGCTCCGATTGTTGGCACCGGCGTGGAAACTCGGGCGGCGGCTGATTCTGGCCAGGTCGTGCTGGCGCAGAAAGCGGGCCAGGTTATTAAAGTCCAAGCCAGTGAAATTCAGCTGATGGAGGGTGACGGCAATATCCGAACCTATCATTTACGTAATTTCTTTCGTTCCAATGCATCGACTTCCATAAACCAAAAACCGGTGGTCATGCCCGGCCAGCAAGTGACGGCCGGGGCGTTACTGGCCGATGGCGCGGCGACTGATCATGGCGAATTGGCCCTCGGTCAAAACCTAGTGGTGGCCCTGATTCCCTGGGAAGGCGGCAACTATGAAGACGCGATTCTGATTTCTGAACGGGTCGTTCATCAAGATCGTTACACTTCGATTCATATCGAGGACTACACTATCGATGTCCGTGACACTAAGCTCGGGCCAGAACTGGTCACCCGTGACATCCCGAACATTTCCGAAGAAAAACTCAAAGACCTTGATGAAGAGGGCGTCGTTCGAATTGGCGCTTCGGTTACCTCCGGCGACATCCTGGTCGGTAAAATCACGCCCAAAGGCGAAACAGAACTGTCGGCCGAGGAAAAATTGCTACGAGCGATTTTCGGCGAGAAAGCCAAGGACGTCAAAGATTCCTCACTTTATCTTGAACATGGCGAGCATGGCAAAGTAGTGGATATAAAAGTTTTTGTGCGCGAGAAGGGCGATAAATTACCCAGCGGTGTGATTAAGGAAATTCAGGTTTCGGTCGCCCAGCTCCGGAAGATCCAGGTCGGTGACAAAATGGCCGGCCGTCACGGTAATAAAGGTGTGATTTCCCGCGTCGTGGCGATCGAAGACATGCCCTACCTTGAAGACGGTACACCAGTTGATATTATTTTAAATCCGCTTGGCGTGGCCTCACGGATGAACCTCGGTCAAATTTTGGAAACTCATCTGGGTTTTGCCGCCAAGCGACTCGGTTTTCGCGTCGCCTCGCCGGTGCTGGACGGCGTACCGGAAGAGAAAATCCGCGAACTATTAACCCGGGCCAAGTTGCCCGAACACGGCAAAATGACTGCTTATGACGGCCGGACCGGCCAGCCATTCCATCTGCCAGTTACGGTCGGAGTGATGTATGTGATGAAACTAAATCACTTAGTCGAAGATAAAATCCATCAGCGTTCAATCGGTCCGTACTCACTAGTAACCCAGCAGCCGCTCGGTGGGAAAGCCCAATTCGGCGGCCAGCGTTTCGGCGAAATGGAAGTCTGGGCGCTGGAAGCATACGGCGCGGCCTATACGTTGCAGGAAATATTAACGATTAAATCCGATGATGTGCCGGGTCGCTCGAAAGCCTATGAGTCGGTTATCAAGGGTGAACCGATTAGACGCCTGAATGTCCCCGAATCTTTTAATGTCTTAGTCCGGGAACTAAAGGGCCTAGGTCTTGAAGTCGAGTTGATTGGCGCCAAGGTAGCGGTCGAAGAAGACGAGCGAACCCGGCGCGACAGCCCGCCAATTCCGATTGCCGAACCAGTCGCTAAGCCAGTCGAACCAGCCGCCGAACCAACCAAGGAGCAAGCCTAATATGCCCTACGAAGAAACTCACGCCGTTGATTTTAAAGCCATCCGCCTGAAAGTGGCCTCGCCGGATGATATTCATCGCTGGTCATTCGGGGAAGTAACCAAGCCGGAAACGATTAACTATCGAACGCAAAAACCGGAAAAATCCGGGTTGTTCGCCGAAGAAATTTTCGGCCCGTCAAAAGATTGGGAATGTTTTTGCGGTAAGTACAAACGCATTCGCTACAAAGGCATCGTCTGCGATAAATGCGGTGTGGAAGTGACCCGCTCAGTCGTGCGGCGGGAACGGATGGGGCATATCGACCTATCGGCGCCGGTGTCACATATTTGGTTTCTCCGCGGCGTGCCGTCCAAGATCGGTTTAATGTTGGACATGAGCGTTCAGGACCTAGAAAAAGTTATTTACTTCGCCAATTTCATTATTATTCAGGTCAACGAAAACCTGCGCCAGGAAACTTTAAAACAGCTAGCCGACGAGTTTAGTACCAAGAAAAAGCAACTGGACGAAGAGCACCGCCAGAAGTCGAATGCGGCTAAGCAGCAAGCCGCCGGCGCGGCCAACAATGACCAGGCTCGATTAACAAAAGAAATTGAAAATCTAGCGGTGGCCAAAACCGAACAATTTAAACGCCTAGAAGAAGCCGTCGCCACCGCCGAGCGCGAAATAAAAACCTTAGCCCCGCTCCAGATTTTAACCGAACAGGCTTATCAGGACCTGTCCCTGAAATACGGGCATGTCTTTGAAGCATCGATTGGCGCGGAGGCGATTCACAAACTCTTGTCGGAAATTGAACTTGATCAGCTGATCGAGGAGCTGGAGGCGGAGGTGAGCGAAGCGACCGAATCAAAGCAACGTCGGTTAGTGCGCCGTCTACGCCTAGCCAAGAATTTAAAAGCCAATGAAATCCGACCAGAATGGATGATTATGACCGTCCTACCGATCATCCCGCCCGACCTGCGGCCGATGGTCCAGCTCGATGGCGGCCGATTCGCCACCTCGGATTTAAATGATTTATATCGCCGCGTCATCAATCGTAATAACCGGCTCAAGCGGTTACTGGAATTAAATGCGCCGGAAGTGATTGTCCGGAACGAAAAACGGATGTTGCAGGAAGCGGTTGACGCGCTAATTGATAACGGTGCCCGTCATGGTAAAACGGTGACTGCCTCGACCGGCCAGAAACGGATGTTGCGCTCAATCGCCGATATGTTAAAAGGTAAGCAGGGTCGTTTCCGGCAAAACCTACTGGGCAAACGAGTCGACTACTCCGGCCGGTCGGTTATAGTCATTGGACCACACTTGAAACTCAATCAGTGCGGCATCCCCAAGCGCATGGCTCTCGAACTATTCCGGCCGTTCGTCATCTCCGAATTAATTAAGCGCGAGTATGTCCATAACGTTCGTTCGGCCGGCCGTTATATCGAAGCTAATCACTCCGAGGTGTGGGATATTTTAGAAGAAGTGACCAGTAAAGCCACGGTCTTATTGAACCGTGCCCCCACCCTGCACCGCCTCGGCATCCAGGCTTTTAAACCCATCCTGATCGAAGGTAAGGCGATCCAAATTCACCCCCTGGTCTGTACTGCCTTTAATGCTGACTTTGATGGTGACCAAATGGCTGTTCACGTTCCCCTAACCGAGCAGGCTAAAATCGAAGCCGATCAAATCATGCTATCGACCCGCAACCTGCTCAAACCGGCAACCGGCACGCCGGTGGTTACCCCCAACATGGATATTGTCCTGGGGTGCTATTACATGACCCAACTCGGGCCGAAACTAAACTTTGTTTTCGCCGACGCCGATGAAGCGATTATGGCCTACGAAGCCCGTCAAATTGGTATCCAGTCAGAGGTGACTATCCGGATTGACGGTGAACGACAAACGACCTCGGTCGGCCGAGTCTTATTTAACCAGCTACTACCAAAGGAATTTAGTTTTCTAAACGAGAGCGTTGATAAAAAGGGATTATCCGCCTTGGTCGCGAAAACGCTGGTTCAGTGCGGACCGGAACGGACGGTCGAGTTTCTCGACGCGGTCAAGAACTTCGGCTTTAGCTGGGTGACCATGTCGGGAATTTCTTGGGGCATGGACGACCTGTCAATTCCGTTACAGAAAAAAGACATTCTGGCGCAGGCGGAAAAACGCATTACGGAAATTTCCGAGGCTTTCGATGCTGGCTTGCTGACTGATCAGGAGCGCTATGTCCGGGTGATCAACGCCTGGTCGGCGGCCAAGGATGAAATCCAAAGCCGGTCCAAAGAAACGCTCAATAAGCTCGGGCCGGTATTTATGATGATCAATTCCGGCGCCCGCGGATCCTGGGCGCAGACCACGCAAATGATGGGCATGAAGGGTTTGGTGATTAACCCGTCAGGGTTGACCATGGAATTACCGGTCAAAGCCAGTTTTAAAGAAGGCTTTGATGTACTCGAATACTTTATCTCCACGCACGGCGCCCGTAAGGGTTTAACTGACACCGCGCTGCGGACCGCTAACGCCGGTTATCTGACCCGGCGGCTAGTTGATGTTTCCCAGGACGTGGTGACGAATATCGAAGATTGCGGTGATACTGAGGGCTTTCAGATTTCGCGCCAGGAAAGCGATGACATGGGTTATGACATTGTCGACCGTATCACCGGGCGAATTCTGGCTAAAGATTTAACCGACGATAAGGGCAAGGTGCTGGCCAAAGCCAAGACCGTCATCGACGCCAAAGTGGCCACCAAACTGAAAAAAGGAAAATTCTCAACAGTCACGATTCGGTCAGTCTTAGCCTGTCGAGCCAGGCGGGGGCTGTGTCAGGTTTGCTATGGTTACGATCTTGGCCATAACGAACCGGTGAAAATGGGGACTGCGGTGGGCATTATTGCCGCCCAGTCGATTGGTGAACCTGGTACCCAGCTGACCATGAAAACCTTCCATATGGGCGGAGTAGCTGGGGCTGGTGACATCACCCAGGGTTTACCGCGGGTGGAGGAATTATTTGAGGCCCGGCCGGTCAAGTCAGCCGCAGTCTTAGCCACGGTGGCCGGTCAGGTGTCGATTGACACGAGCGGCGATCAGCCGGTCGTTAATATTAAGCATCAGGCCCAACAGCATGATCGTTACGATTTACCCAGCAAGCGCGCTAAAGTCAAAGCTGATATAAAAGTTAAAGATGGAGTGGATATTAGCGCCGGTGATGTGGTGATGACGATCGGAGAAAAAGAGATTACCGCTACCCACGAGGGCTTGGTCAGCCTGACCGAGACGGCAGTCTTAATCAGTTATGATCAAGCCACCGCCACCCCGCACGAAATCCCCGCTAATGTGACACTTAATGTCCGCGATGGAGACCTGGTTGTGCCGGGGACAACCTTAACCGATGGCTCGATCAATTTACAGGATCTTTATCACCTCCAGGGTCGACCGGCCGTGCAGAAGTACATCATTAAAGAAATCCAATTTATTTATTCTTCGCAGGGCCAGTATCTAAACGATAAACACATCGAAGTTATTATTCGACAAATGTTTTCCCGCGCCTATGTCCGGGAGGCCGGCGACAGCGATCTGGTGGCCGGAGAAATCATTGACCGGGCCAGCGCCGAAGAAGTCTTAGCCGAGATTAAGAAAACAAAAAAACGCCCGCCGGAAATCGAACTGTTATTACTGGGCGTGACTAAGGCTTCATTGACCACCGAAAGCTGGTTATCAGCCGCCTCGTTCCAGGAAACAGCCCGGGTGCTGATTGATGCGGCGGTGTCCGGTAAGGTTGATCCGCTCCGCGGCCTAAAAGAGAACGTCATTATTGGCAAACCCATTCCCGCCGGCACCGGCTTCATCTTGCGTCAAGCCGAACTGGCTGAACTAGATAAAGAGCTAAAAAACTCGTAAAAACTACTCCCTAGCGCTCCTCGACCGAGGGGCGATATGGTATACTAAAATTTCCGTATGGCTCAAACAGGACGCACTCATCGTCGCCGTGAAGATCGGACTGCCCGGGAAATGGCGGACCGGCCGGCGGCACCACCGCGATTACCATTAGTCGCTCCCGAGACCAGACACGGCGTGGTGATCGTAATCACGCTGACTTTAGCGGCCGTATTTTTCTTAAGCGTATTTGGATTAGCCGGCACACTTGGTAATGCTATTGGTGACGGACTCGGCACATTATTCGGCTGGCAGCGATACGTCGTCCCGATCTATTTAGCAATCATCGGCTACTTATTGCTGTTTCCAGAGCGATTTCATCTGGGCCGGGGCCGATGGCTAGGCTGGTTGTTATTCTTTTTCGCGACGGCCGGTCTGCTGCAAATGTTTGTCCCGGCGGATAATTCAGTGCCGCGAGCAATCGCCGGTGATGGCGGGGGATACATCGGAGTAATATTACATTTTCCGCTTCAGGCCGCCTTTGGATTATGGGCGGCGGTTTTGTTGATGATCGGTTTGTGGTTGGTGGGAATTCTGGTGATGTTGAACACCACCTTGCAGCGTTTAGCCAGCCGCGGGAACTTAATCGGCCGAATCTGGACTCAATTGCGGGCCTGGCTGTGGCGGCGGCGCCTAGCTCAGCACGAGTCAACCACCGACGAATCCGAATCAGCCCCTGATTTTTCGAGTCAGGAAGTTGCTGCTGGAGAAAATAATGAAGCGACCATACCTCCTGACGAAACCGAGCCAGCCTACGTCCCGGCGCGACCGCCACCAACCCCCCGGCGCCCGCGGCGGACAATCGGCATTCCCCTTGACTTACTGGATTTATCATCCGAACAACCCACCAGCGGCAACATTGATTCAAACAAGGAAAAAATCAAGCGAACGCTGGAAAATTTCGGGATTCAGGTGGAAATGGGCGAAGTCAATGTTGGCCCAACGGTCACTCAATTCACGCTTAAACCAGCGGAAGGCGTGAAGTTGTCGCAAATCACCACGCTCAATAATGATTTAGCCCTGGCCTTAGCCGCTCATCCGATTCGGATTGAGGCGCCAATTCCGGGGAAGTCGCTGGTCGGAATTGAAGTCCCAAATCAGAGCGTGGCCATCGTTAATTTACGCGAAGTACTAAACACGGACGAGTTTAAACAACGCCGATCGAACCTGACCTTCGCCCTGGGTAAAGATGTCTCGGGTAAACCATGGGTGGCTGACCTTGATCCGTTACCACATTTATTAGTGGCGGGCGCGACCGGGTCTGGCAAATCGGTGCTGATTAACTCGCTAATTATCAGCTTATTATTTTCCAACTCGCCTGATGACTTAAAACTAATCTTAGTCGATCCGAAACGAGTCGAGCTGACGTTATATAATGGCATTCCGCACTTGCTGACACCAGTCATAACCGACACCACCAAAACGATTAATGCCTTGCGCTGGATTGTTGGCGAAATGGATCGGCGCTTTCAAATTCTGCAGAACGCCGGTAAACGCAACATCGCCTCATACCGGAAAGAGGTCAGTGACGACCTGCCGTACATCGTTTTAATCATTGATGAATTAGCCGATCTAATGGCGGTGGCGGCCAATGAAGTCGAGGGGGCGATTGTTCGGCTGGCCCAGATGGCCCGGGCGGTTGGCATCCACCTAGTGTTAGCCACCCAACGACCGTCAGTTGATGTCATTACCGGCTTGATCAAAGCTAACGTGACCGCCCGGGTGGCTTTCAGCGTCGCCTCGCAAGTCGACTCACGGACAATTCTTGACACCTCCGGCGCGGACAAATTGCTGGGTAAGGGCGATATGTTATATATCTCATCTGATCTGTCGAAACCAAAACGACTACAGGGGACATTTGTATCCGAGAAAGAAGCGGAGCGAGTGGCCCAATTCCTAAAATCCCGGGCGGAACCTGATTACCTGCAAGACATTGTGGAAAAACCTGCTCCGGCGCTGGGCCAAAGCCTCGAAGATCTGGGCGATGACGAACTGCTGTCGCAAGCCAAAGAAGTGATAATCCAGGCGGATAAAGCCTCCGCCTCACTGTTGCAGCGGCGGTTGCGAATCGGCTATGCCCGCGCGGCCCGAATTCTCGATCTACTTGAAGAAGAGGGTTTTATTGGTCCGGGTGAAGGTGCCAAACCGCGGGAAGTTTTTGGCCAGAGTCAAGCCGCCATTGAGCCAATCGAAAATTCTGACGCTATGCCCGACCAGCTGGCTGAAAATGACATCAACGAAAATGATCAGCCTGGACCAGATCAACCGCCGGAACCGCCAGCTGAACGCCAGTCTTATTAAAGTATGTTTTTTAAACAGCGCCCCCTGGCGGCCCCCAGTACCGTCGGCGAACGATTGCATCAGCTGCGTGAAGAGACCCGGTTAGATCTGGCCGACTTAGCACCACAACTGAAAATACCGGCCAAGTATTTAGAGGCGATTGAAGAATCACGCTATCAGGACCTACCGGGCTTAGTTTACGCTCGTAATTTTGTCCGGCTGTATGCCAGCCGGATGAGCCTCAACCTGACCACCGTGATGGAAAAATTCGAAGAGGAATACGCCATCATGGCCAAAACCCGGGGAATCGCTCGACCACTGATGGTGCAACGGGCAAAGACCGAAGCCCCGTGGTATCGCCGTCACGGCCGGCTGCTGATTGCCGGAGCGGTGATCATGATCGTGCTAGCTTATTTCGGCTGGCAAATCTGGAATTTATTCACACCGCCAAATCTGGTCATAGTCCGACCCGCGACCGATGTGACTACAACTGAATCGGCAATTACGGTCAGCGGCATCAGCGAAGGTGATGCTAAAGTATCGATCAATAATGCCCCGATTCAAATCAATGATCGCGGGGAATTTTCTGAATCGATTGACCTGCAGCGCGGTCTAAACACTTTAAAAATCACCGCTAAGAAAAAATACAGCCGGGAACGGGTGGTTTATCGGAATATTTTAGTCGAGCCAACAAATTAAAACCGGCTACCCGCAGGCAGTCGGTTTTCATAATTTTTTAATCCCTGATGTATTAGGGAGGCACTACGACAGGTGGCGGGTTATCCGTTGGCAGATGACGCCAAGTAAAAAGGTGCCGATGCCAACGGTCAACGCGAGCAGCCGTGCTTTACTGAAGGCACCGAACACGGTGACGGCGATAATGAACGCGCCGCCCATCATCAGGACGATCGCCAGGATGGAAGGCAGGTTCTTCACGATTTCCTCCTTAGGTCCCGTTCAGGCCGGGCGCGAAGGTCAACAGTGACTGGTCGGGATTTTACGGTTTGAAGTCAAGGTGCGCCCTCACTTGAGCATTCCATTCCCGTCATTCGACGGGACTACGCCTTGCGGTTTCCACCATGCTTGGTGTGTGGAATGCTCGAGTGAAGAAATCAGTTAATGACTGAGGAAAATAGCACAATTTCAGGATAATGTCAATACTTATCACATTTTACTGACCAACTCCTGAAGAAATATCGGTGTGGATAACGACTCTTGACACTTCGGCTTTTATTCGGGTATCATATATACATTAGCCCCGATTGTGCCCGATATGTGGCAAATATGGTGGCAGAAAGGACAACTATATGGCCAAAAGCCAAAAAGCTGCCAGTGCTGATGCTGGCCAGGAAAAAATTAATGCCGCTTTGGCGGCGGTAGAGCAAATTCGTGAACGCTTCGGCGAAGGCTCCATTATGCGGTTTAGCGAAGCGCGATCGGCGGACGTTGATGTCGTCTCGACCGGTTGTTTGTCGTTGGATTTAGCGCTCGGCGTGGGCGGCGTGCCGCGCGGACGGGTGGTGGAAATTTTCGGGCCAGAAGCTTCTGGTAAAACTACGTTAGCCCAGCACATCGTGGCGGAAGTGCAGGCAGCTGGTGGCACCGCGGCTTTTGTTGACGCCGAGCATGCCCTTGATCCGACATATGCCAGGAAACTCGGCGTTAACGTCGATGACTTGTTAATTTCACAACCTGATTCCGGTGAACAAGCGCTGGAAATCGTGGAAACATTGGTGCGTTCTAATGCCGTCGACATAGTAGTGATTGATTCCGTTGCGGCCCTGACGCCAAAAGCGGAAATTGAAGGCGAGATGGGGGATGCACACATGGGTTTGCAGGCCCGCTTGATGTCTCAGGCGTTACGAAAACTGACGGCCATCGTGTCCAAGACTAAAACGATAGTAGTCTTCATTAACCAAACCCGGATGAAGATCGGCGTCTTCTTCGGTAACCCGGAAACGACCACCGGCGGCACGGCCCTGAAATTTTATTCCTCGGTCCGGATCGAAGTCCGCCGGATTGGCCAGATTAAAATGGGCGATAAGATCATTGGCAACCGGACTAAAGCCAAAGTGGTGAAAAATAAAGTGGCCGCACCATTCCGGACCGCTGAATTCGACATTCTCTATAATCAGGGAATTAATCTAGAAGGCGACGTATTAGATATTGCCGTTCAGTACAACATCCTGACTAAGTCTGGCAACACGGTGTCCTACGACGAACTGAAGCTCGGCGTCGGACGGGAAGCCTGCCGGCAGTATTTACAAGACAACCCGAAACTGTGTGATGAGTTACGGGCAAAGGTATTGAAGACCGCTAAAGAGCGGCAGGCGCAGGAGGATGCCGATAACACTCACCATGTGCCAGTACCAGCCGTCGAGTAATCGGTTAAAGCTAAAAGTCTATTTGTTGTGGCGGTGAATAGCCTGCGCCAACTTACTAGTTAGCATGTGTAATCGCTGATACTGACGCAACAAATCCTCATGCCGAGCGGCCGATTCCTGATCCTGACCAACGGTAGAATCTTCAAGTTTTTTTTCCAAGGTGATCAATTCACCCTGAGTCGATTCTTTTTGGGCTGTTAATTCGGCCAGCCGAATTTCGTAATCAGCGGGAGGAATTAATTTAAATTCAGATTCGGCGAGCACCGCTGTTTTAAGCACCCCAGCTTGGGCAGATTCCTGAGCGGACAATTGTGGGTTATCCCTGTGTTTAGCCGCTTGCGCTTCATAAAATTCAACCTCAGTGCCATCGACTTCTGGGCTGCCGGTTGATTTTTTTATAGGAGATTCGGCTTCGGACATGATTTGATAAAAATTATTATTACTCGGTCGATTCGATGTGAATTACGATGTTTCTGGTCAGACTCGCTCCGCCAGTTCGACCTGGCTCATGACGCCGCTCGTCAGACTCGCTCCGCGTATTCGCCGGTGTCGGTGTTAATTCTAATTATTTCACCTTGTTTGACGAACATTGGAACCTTAATAGTTGCCCCGGTTTCTAGTTTAGCCTCTTTCATGACCGCGCCCTGGGCAGTGTCGCCGCGGACGGCATCGACAGTTTCGATCACCTTAAGCTCAACTTTTTTAGGGAGTTCAACTGTGATTGGCTTACTCTCAAAATTAATTAAGGTGTATTCCTCGCCTTCTTTCATAAAACGGATTTGCTCACCGACGGTATCGCGGGGGACAGCCACCTGTTCATATGAAGAATTATCCATAAAATGCACACCCTGATCATCGGCATAAAGATAGCTGGCCTTCGATCGTTCCACATCGGCCTCGGCGATTTTATCACCATGCTTGAATGTTTGCTCCAGAATATTTCCGGAAATTATGTTTTTTAATTTAGTCCGCCGGACAGGTTTGCGCTGGGCGGTGCGCATAAAATCCGACCATAAACAGATATATGGCTGATCGTTAATTTTCACCAGCGTGCCGACCCGGATGTCATTCATATCAAGCATATGGTAAAAATCTGTTACCGCACCACGAAGGGCAGCAGCGCCATAACCCGGGCTCTTTTAATCGCTTGGGCCAGGATCCGCTGATGGGTTAGACAGGCGCCACTGCGCCGCCGTGGGACGATTTTTCCATACGAAGAAGTAAAACGCTGCATCAATCGGACGTCTTTATAATCGACTTCATCAATCGCGTTCAGGCAGAAATGACATGAACGTTCTTTCGGAGTAGTGGGTTGCTGGCGGGGGCGCATAAAATCGAATCATTAACCAATTAGAAGGGGATATCTTCAATATTGATTTCGTCTTCACTGGGCGCGGGAGCGGGTTGAGCGGCCTGGTCAGCCGGTCCAGCCGGAGCCGCGGCTGTCGCGGCCGGGCCTTCGCCTTTGCGATCAAGCAGGATGACATTATCAGAAATAATTTCCGTGCGGTACTTCTTCACACCAGTGGGATCATCCCATGAACGGGTCTGTAAACGTCCCTCGACGTAGACCTTACTGCCCTTGCGACAATAAGTGGTGACCGTCTGCGCTAGGCGGGCCCAAGCGACGCAGTTATGAAATTCAGTCATTTCCTTCAGCTCGCCACTTTGTTTATCTTTCCAGCGACGGGAAGTGGCGACCCCGAAAGAGACGACCTGCTGGCCGGATGTAGTGGTGCGCGGTTCCGGGTCGCGGGTAATGTTGCCGATGATGGTGGCGCGGTTGAGGCTAAAGCTCATAAATTTATACGTTAATAGCTGACCATTAGATTATACGTCGATTGAATCCTTTTCCAAAATCTCCTCGAGTTTCTCCTCCAATTGTTCACTACTCATCGGTTCAGCCGGTTTAACTGGAGGTGCCGGTTCGGTGGCCGCGGCCATAGTAGACACCGTTTCCTGATCGCGGGTTTTCTGACGCTTGGCGGCGATGCGATCACGCAGTTCCTGAGCGGCCGCTAACTGCTCCGGTGTTTTAACCACCCGCCGGACAATCTGATGACGGAGAACGCCCTCGAGCAAACCCAATTCCTTCTCCAGCCCAGTTAAAGTGGTGGTGACTATATCAAATTCGACCAGGTCATAGTAACCCTGATGAGCGTGTTCAATCTCATAAGCCAGCTTACGCTTGCCCCAAAAGTCTGTTTTCACAATTGTGGCGCCGTGTTGAACCAGGAGCTGATGGACGCGCTCGACTAAGGGTTTGATTTCCTCCTCAGTTTTGGTGCCCGGCAGGATATAGAGTAATTCGTATTGGCCAGTCATGGGGAAAGTGATAATAAATAAGCAGGTCAGGCATGACCCGCTAATAAACCAATTGAGGGTTTATCATGATGACGCGCGGATCCAGATCGACGATAAGTCGATTCGGAGTCCCAGCCAACCAGCCGGAACACATGCATCGTGACGACACCTTACCATAAGATCTGTATTTTTAGCAAGACCTGCTGGGGTCGAGCGTAAAAGTGCGATATACTCAGCCTATGCCCGCCACTGTTTTTATCCTCGGCCGCGAACCAGCGCTGTCAATCGCCGAACTGGAAGCCTGGTTACCATCACTCGGTGCCACCGCGGTTGATATTCATGCTCAGGCGGTCCTGGTTAGGCACGAACACCCGCTGGCGATCACCACTTTAAACCGGTTGGGCGGCAGCCTGAAGCAGGTGCAGGTAATCGAACATTGGCCACGGCAGGATGACTGGTTGTCCACTGTTCAGGCGGCCAGTTCAGCTAAGTTTATTCAATCACAATTCCCAACCGGTCGGATTGAATATGGTTTGAGTGTTTATGGCACATCCATTTCTGAACGACAGGCTATCCAGCAGCATTTTTTAAAGTTAAAGCCTGAGCTGAAACAACTCGACCGGCCGGTGCGGATGGTGACTTCGCACGAGCCGCAATTATCAGCGGTCAGCGTGAAACGTAATAATTTACTGAAACAGGGCAAAGAATTTGTGGTCGTTGTTGGCCAAACCACGGTCAGTTTAGGGATAACGGTGGCGGTTCAGGATTATCGTGCTTATAGTATTCGCGATTATGGGCGACCGGCGGCTGATCCCAAAAGCGGGATGTTGCCACCTAAGGTAGCACAGATTATGTTAAATATCGCCCGTGTCCAGCCCGACGATATTCTGCTCGATCCATTTTGCGGGTCAGGGACAATTTTACAAGAAGCAGCCTGGTTCGGAGTTAATAACATCCATGGTTGTGATAATGATCGTCAGGCGGTTCAGCGGGCTCAGGAAAACATTCGGTGGCTGATGAAAGAGTATCCGGAGATTAAAACCAGCGTGGAAATATCTTTGGGTGATGCCCGGTCAGTAAATATTCATCCGACCGTAATCGTGACCGAACCGTACTTGGGCAAACCGCTGCACGGCAATGAATCACGGGGATGGCTGGTAAACCAAGCCGAGGAATTACAGCAACTTTATCTTCAGGCGATGGGGCAGTGGGCGAAAATAATAAAACCAGCCGGCCATCTAGTAATGATAATTCCGGAATTTAAATTTGCCCAGGAAAAAATCATTATCGATTTAGTACCCGCCGCGGCTCGACTTGGCTGGACAGCCCAACCACTGTTGTCCGAATTTGGACTGGCCGCTTTGTCGGTGGTTGATCCAACCGAGGTCGAATATGGTCGCCCGGATGCAAAATTACGACGGCAGATCAGAAAGTGGAGATTAAATAAAGATTAATTTTTACCCCCGGCCGCGGCGATTGACTTCGCTGTGCTCGTCAATCACTCGCCGCCTCTCTGAATACAGGGGAGGGGTAAACCCCCTGCCGTCGCCGCGCTTCGCACGTCCTCCCTCCTCCCCCTGAATACAGGGGGAGGGTATTATAAAAAATCGACCAGTGAGGGACTGGTCGATGGGGTGACGGGGGATTAGCCCGTCGGCGAGCGGCCGAGCCGCCCTAGATTAAGACCACCTCCCGAGGCTAGGGTGGAGAGCTCATGGTGACCGGGCCAAGCGACCAAGTCCTCATGGCATCCTCCTTCCGGAGCTAGGGTGGGCGGTTGTAGACGATCCCTCGTATCGCCCCGAACGATCATGGAAAACACGCGCTGCTAGGAGGTGATGGCCGCGTACCTCATCAAGGCAAACACCATCAACGCGATCGCGCTCTCGCGAACGAGTTTGCGGTTGGCCGAGGCGAAGTAACGAGCCCGGTTGTTCTTGGCATCGTGAATCCGGCGCCGCTGACGCTGAGTCGTCCGAACCGTACTTGGCTTGAACACGGACCCCCCTGTTCCGGTTGGTGTGACAAGGGCACACAGCCTCCGCAGCGCTGTGTGTTTGTTAACGTTCTGTTTCTAAATTAATTATACGCCGACTGACGGCGGTCACAAGAATGTGTCAAGCCGAGCTAAACGGCCACCCGAAAATAAACTACGTCCCCATCCTTAATTTCATATTCTTTCCCCTCAATTCGCAGTTTTCCGGTAGTTTTAGCCGCTTCCCAAGAGCCAGCAGTTACCAAATCCTGATAACTAATTACCTCGGCCCGGATAAAGTGTTTAGTGAAGTCAGTGTGGATAACTCCGGCGGCTTGCGGCGCAGCCGTGCCGGCCGGCACAGTCCAGGCCCGGGTTTCGTCCGGTCCGGTGGTTAAAAAAGTGACTAGGTTGAGGGCCTGGTAAGAAGCGTGAATTAACCGGTCGAGCCCCGACGACCTTAAACCCAATTCATGAAGATAGTCAGCCGCTTCGGTCGGGGGCAATGACAATAGTTCTTGCTCAACTTTGATGGCAATCACCACTGTCCGGTCGGGTGGCAAGCCGTAAGCTTCAGCGGCAATGCTAGCCACCTGATTCTCGCTGACGTTTAAAACGTACAGTAGGGGTTTTATTGTTAGCAAATTAAACGATCGCAGCAATAATTGTTCGTCATGGTTAAAATTTAAAGATCGAGCTGGCTGCCCATCGGCCAAGTGTTGATGTACCAGTTCGATCAGCTTTAACTCGGTTTCCTGTTGGTGGGACAAGCCAGCCTTGGCCGCGCTACGCATCGCCTCCAACCGTTTGCCGACCGTGGCCAAATCGGCCATGGCCAGTTCGATGTCGATAGTGCTGACATCAGAACGGGGATCAATTTTTCCGGACACATGAATTACATTCGGATCATCAAAAGCCCGGACGACCTCGGCAATCGCATCAACCTCGCGGATGTTGGCCAGGAATTGATTGCCCAAGCCCTCGCCCTTATGAGCATCCTTGACCAGGCCGGCGATATCCACGAACTCGATGGTGGTGGGGATTGTCTTAGCTGACTTTTCCATTTTAGTTAGAACTTCCAACCGTGTATCTGGAACAGCCACTACCCCAACATTCGGATCAATGGTGGCAAAGGGGTAATTGGAAGTGTCAACCTGTTTCTTGGTCAGGATTTGGAAGAGTGACGATTTGCCGACATTCGGTAAGCCGACGATGCCAATAGAAAAACTCATAATCTCGTTGGTAATTTAGCATAATCTATTAGACACTGGCGCATGTGCGGAAAGGCAAATGTAGTTGGCAACTTCTTTACCGGCCACCATTTGACCTGACCAATTTCATGGTTGGGCTTGATCGACCCGATTAATTTTCCCGAATATGACAAAATGACCACCGGAATAAGACGACCTTGCCATTGATATATATCAGAATAAACCCCAATTAATTTATTCGGACGAAAACGCGCGCCCAACTCCTCGCTAATTTCACGGATAACTGATTTCGAAGCCAGCTCGCGGCCCTCAATGAAACCACCGGGGAAATCCCAATATCCCCGGCGCGGTTCTTTAGCCCGCCGGACCAATAGAATCTTTCCACTTCTAATAATTAATGCTTCGGTGGCGCAAACTGGATTGTTGTAGAAAGTAAAACCGCAACGAATACACTTTTGCCGCTGCGGTTCACCACGATTCTCCACCCGCCAACTTAAGCGGTGTCTACATCGCGGACAAAATCGGAAATAATTCTGGGTAGTCATGGGAAAACGTTCTTGAGAAAGTGATCGTACCATGCCATTGACGACCCAGCAATCTAGGCGTAGTTTCTAAATTAGCAGTTCTTTTAAGAAAGGAGAGCGCGATCGACCCGAAAGTTACCAGTTAAGGTTTAAACGCCTTCCATGATGGAGGGAGTCATGAGCGTTTCAATCGCCATCAGGGAACAGACCATCCCGGAGCTGCTGGCCGACATCGAGCGGGCCCATCTGCAGTGTTTCCAGAAGGGCCGGGGCGTGTATTTCCTCGAACTAGTCGAAGAGTGTCGACAGGCCCAAGCCAGTGCCGAACGAGGCGATTTCGAACCGGCTAATCGGTTCGTCAACAAGTGCCTGGCGGCCTACATTCTCCTCGACTGCGATAACCTGACGGCCAAGGCGGCGGAAATTTGGCACCGTCTGAACCACCTTAACGCCCGTGCGGTTTAACCCACGGGCTTTTTATTTTCCTGCCAGCTTGAAAGTATTGACCAACAGGTAAGCAACAGTCAATGGACCCACTCCACCCGGCACCGGACTAACCGCTTTAGCTTTTGTCCAAACTGATTTATCGACGTCGCCGCTGGTGTCACCATGGTGTCGTCGAATTCCAACATCAATAACAATGGCGCCAGGCTTAATAAAGCGGGCGGTCAGGCGCGGGCCACGGCCGATGGCGGTCACAATGATATCAGCGGGCTTGGTTATACGGGGAATGTGATTGGTTACTGGCACAATGACCGCGAAGTGTCCGCAACGGGACAGTTCCCGGGCTAGCCGCCGGGTAAAAACTGATTTTTTACCCAGGATCACGGCCGTGGCCCGCGCCCGCGGCTTCGCCGCCTGCACCAGGTACAGGACCGCGGCGATAGTGGGCGGGACTACCAATGACCGGGGATGAAAACCATCAACATCTTTTTTAATAGAAATAGCGGAAACCACCATATCAGTTTTTAAGTGTGGCGGTAGTGGTAATTGTATCAAGATGCCGTGAATATTTCGGCGCTGGTTCAGTTTAACTATTAATTGTATCAATTTAGCTTGACTAACGGTCGCGGGTAATGCAAAATGTTCCGATTTAATTCCCACCCTGTTAGCCGCCCGGCTTTTTAATTTTAAATATAGAGTTGAATCAGGTCGCCGACCAACCTGAATAGTGGCTAAAGTAACGGTCCCAGACTGGCGCTGGATCCGGTGGCGTAACTTATTTAAAATATTTTCTGCGGCCACCCGGCCGTTAAGAACACCAGCGGTCATTAACGAAGCTCCTGATAAATAGGATGGCGGCGGGTCAGAGTGGCCACGGCCCGAGTGATTTGGTGTTTAATCGCCCGATCGTGCGGTGAGCGGAGCCGGGCGGCGATCAGTAATCCGAGCCAGGCAACCTCGGGTTCAGTCAATCCACGGGTAGTGATGGCCGGCGTGCCGAGTCGGATACCTGATGGATCAAGCGGTTTACGCGGGTCGCCGGGTATCATGTTTTTATTGATGTAAATTCCCACTTCTTCTAGTAGGTGCTCGGCCACCACGCCAGTAATTCCCAACGGCGTGACATCAGCCAGAATCAAGTGATTATCAGTTCCGCCAGCGCATAGTTTTATACCATGTTGCTGGAGCGTGTCCGCCAATACTTTCGCGTTGGCGATTACCTGCCGCTGATATTTTTTAAATGACGGCCGGAGCGCTTCGTAAAAAGCCTGGGCTTTTCCGGCGATGACATGATCAAGCGGGCCGCCTTGTAAGCCGGGCATAACCGCTTTATCAATGGCTGTAGCATGCTCTTTTTTACAAAGAATAATCGCCCCACGCGGCCCGCGCAGAGTTTTATGGGTCGTAGTGGTGACGACGTCAGCGTAGGGGATTGGGCTTTGGTGAAGCCCCGTTACCACTAGACCGGCAATATGAGCAATGTCGGCTAAATGAATAGCCCCGACCCGTTTGGCAATGGCACCGAATTTCTTAAAATCAATCGCTCGTGGATAAGCCGAAGCGCCGGAAATTATCATCTTCGGTCGGTGTTTACGGGCCAAGCGGGCTACTTCGTCGTAATCGATATATCCCCGAGCGTTAACGCCGTAGTGGATGATTTTGAAATACTGTCCAGAAATATTGCGGCGGAAACCATGGGTCAGATGCCCGCCGGCGTCGAGCGACATTGATAAAATTTTATCGCCTGGTTTTAGAAAAGCTAAAAACACCGCTACGTTGGCGATCGCTCCGGCGTGGGGTTGAACATTGGCATGTTCTGCGCCGAAAAGCTTTTTAACCCGGTCGATCGCTAAGAGTTCAACTTTATCAATCACCTGATTACCGCCGTAATATCTTTTCCCGGGGTAACCTTCGGAATATTTGTTGGTTAAGACTGACCCGACGGCTTGGAGCACTGCCAGGGAAGCGTAATTTTCCGAAGCGATTAATGTCAGGCCATGACGCTGACGGTCTAATTCCGCCTCCAGTAGGCGGCGAAGTTTTGGATCAAGTCGTGCGGGCATAGATAATTCTCCGCCGCAACATCAACCAAGTAATGACCGCGGCCATAATGAGAATCAGGCTGACGATGATCGGTAAACGAATACCGAGCAGAACCGGCGTAGAGTCTATTCGTAACCACTCCATCACGACACGAAGCACCGAATATAACACGACATAGATCAGAGCGATCTGACCTTGGCCGGGTTGCCGTGACCAGTCGCTGGTCGGTAGACTGGCCCGACGTCGCCAGTGCCACCACATTAAGATGATAAAAATAATTATCAACCCGATTGACTCATACAAGAAAGTGGGGTGGAAATATTCAAACTGCCGGTAACTAGCCGGACGATTAGCGAGGTCAATCGGTAACCCCCACGGCAGTGCCGTCGGACGGCCGAACAATTCCTGATTGAAATAATTTCCCCAGCGGCCAATAACCTGAGCTAAAGCCAAACCCGGGGCGATAATATCGGCTAGTAACCAAAAATTAATTTTCCTGATCCGGGTATAAGCCCACATGGCCAGCGCGCCGGCGATGATCCCGCCGTGCAGGGCTAAACCGCCATTCCAAATTTTAAATATTTCGGCCGGATATTGTTGATAGAATCCCCATTCGTTAATGACGTGATATAACCGAGCACCGAGAAAACCGAAGAATAAAAGTAATAGCAACAGATCATAAGCGATCGTATCTGGTAATTGATAGCGGCGAAGGAGTGCCTTGGTAATCCAAAAACCGACTAGGGCACTAACCGCTAACAACAAGCCATAATAATGAATCTGCAGACCGCCGAGATGAAGGGCGATGGCGATGGGGTGCCAGGAATGGAGGAACATGATGGCCGGATTATAGCATTAATGACGGATATTTCAATCAGCTTATGATATACTAATGACCATGGAGATCGACCCGAAAATATTCAAAGCTTACGACATTCGCGGGATCATTGGTGAAAATCTGTCGGCTGAATTAATGACCACGATCGGCCGGGCTTACGCCACCTTCCTGAAACCGAAACGGGTGGCGGTTGGTCGCGATGTGCGCAATTCCGGTTTAGAGCTGCAAACAGCGCTGATGGATGGAATCCGCCAGCAGGGCGTGGCGGTGGTTGATATCGGCGTGGTTACTTCGGACGCGCTGTATTTCACCGTTGGTAAATATGGTTTTGACGGCGGGGCGATGGTGACCGCTTCGCATAACCCGTCGCATTGGAACGGCGTAAAATTCACCCGCGATCAGGCCATTCCGCTGTTTGCCGGTCAGGGCATTCAGCAGATTAAAGATATCGTGGTAACCAATAAATTTGATCCGCCCGCCAGTCAACCCGGCAGCTATAAAGAACTGGATATCCAGGCGGCTTACGTTGAGCAAATTCTGTCTTTCGGCAAACTGGCCAACCCCCGACCATTGAAAATTGTGATTGATCCTGGCAATGGCACGGTCATCAGATTTTTATCGGACATCATGTCGAAACTACCATTTGCCTGGGAGGGGATAAACCTTGAACCGGACGGCAACTTTCCCGGCCGCAATCCGAATCCATTAGCGGCTGGAGCACTGGATGGTTTAGCAGCCCGCGTGGTAGCCACTAGAGCAGATCTGGGCGTGGCCTTTGATGCCGATGCTGACCGGATGTTTTTTATTGACGATCAGGGTCAGCAAGTGTTGGGTGATGTTCTGACGGCATTGCTAGCCGAACAATTCCTGAAGCTTTATCCGGGTGCGGCGATTGTTTACAACCTAATTTGCTCGCACATGGTACCCGAGGTGATTACTAAAGCTGGTGGCCGGCCGATCCGGTCGGCAGTCGGTCACGCCAACATGAAACCGGCTATGCGCCAGCATGACGCGCCATTTGGCGGCGAAATTTCCGGTCATTTCTTTTTCCGTGACTTCTACTATGCCGATTCCGGTTTGGCGGCGATGGTGACTGGATTGGATTTCCTGAGCAACCAGCCGAAACCACTGTCCGAATTAGTGCGAGAAATTGATATTTACGCCCATGACGCGGAAGTAAATTCGACGGTGGCCGATATTCCCGCCACGCTGGCCGCGCTGAAAGGTAAGTATGCCAATGGCCAAATCGATCAAGCCGATGGCTTAACGGTGGAATACGCGGATTGGTGGTTTAACGCCCGGCCGTCAAATACTGAACCGGTTTTGCGCCTGACGGTTGAAGCAAAAACAGTAGAGCTGATGGAGCAAAGGCGAGCAGAACTGCTAGCCATCATCCGCCAATCGATCTAATGAGCGGTCATAATTGCGATTAATGCCCATTTTTGATATTCTAAATGGGTCTTTAAAGTAATATCATATGAAAAAAATCATTGCGATAGTGTTTGGCCTGAGCGCGGTCGGGCTTTTTGCTTTTCCTGCAATCAGCCGGGCAGCCACCAATAAAACCATTGGCAGTTACGACACCGCAGATACGGCTAATGATGTAGTGGTAATCGGCAGTTACGCCTATGTGGCCGATGGCAGTGATGGAGTCATTATTTTAAATATCAGCACACCTAGCGCTCCGACCCTGGCTGGTTCTTATGATACCGCGGGCACGGCTCGCCGGGTGGAAAGTGATGGTACCTATCTATATGTGGCTGATGGTGCCTCGATGGAAATATTAAGCTTGGCTAACCCGACTAATTTGACGTGGGTCGGCAGCTATAACCCGGGATCTTATACTGTGAGTGATGTCACCATCGATGGTGCATACGCTTACATCATCGGGACACTGACAGGCACCCCCGTGCTGAATATCGTCAGCGTAGTTACCCCGGGTTCGCCCGTCCTGACCGGCAGTTTAGCATTACTGGCCGGTTCGGCCGTGACCGTTTCTGGCAACTACGCTTTCGTGGCGGGGGGACAATATCTTGATATTGTTAATGCTGCCCCAACCAGCCCGACCCTAGCTAGTCGTTACACCGCGCCGGCTAGCGCCGCTTTCGCCAGCGTTCAAGTCTTTGGCTCAAAAGCTTATATTAACGACGTTCTCAATGGATTAATTTCCATCAACATCAGCAACATCGCTGCTCCGACCTTGGCCAGCGGCACATTTGGTGGGTCTGGTTTGGGTGGTGATGTGGTTATTTCCAATGGCTACGCATTTCTAAACTCAGGGACCGGGAGCGTAATGATTTACGACATCATGGTCAGCAACACGCCGGTTATTGTTGATGAATACATTGGCAGCGGTGTTGGCCAGGGGATTGCAGTGGCGGATAATATTGCTTACGTGGCCAATGGCGCGAGTGGTATTGCGGTGATGGATATGTCAAAACCAGACTCGACCCCGCCGATCGTGACCATTATTGGCCCAGGCACCACCGTCATTCCGCCCGGCTCAAAATATACTGACCCGGGAGCATCCGGTCTGGATAATGTTGATGGTGTGATAAGTACAATCGTAATTTTCAATAACGTCAACCCAAATGTGGTAGGGCGCTATTCTATTATTTACCAATTGACTGATCGGGCCGGCAATGTTACCCGCACGACCCGCGCGGTAATTGTTGCCCCGTGGTTGGAAAATCTGTTAGTCCGAAACGGGAAGACAACCATTACCGCTAAGGGCAAGCGCGTGACTTTACAGCCATACCCCAGTTGGTATCGGGGCGCGATCATCGGCCGCAAGGCGATCGTCTACAAGAGGGTCGAACCCTACTATTTCTTTATTGCCACCGATTCCTTCTCGCAACCAAGTCTAGTGATCTATAATTACCTCGGTAAGTTGGTTAAACGCCAAAGTTTAGCCACCATTTCCACCCGCGGCTTAAATGTTAGTCTGGCCCCCGATCCAAAAACCCTAGGCGTTTTTATCTCGTTGGGCGCCAAGCAATCCAAACAAGTGGTTTATAACTATAGCCTTGGTAAGTTGGGTTTAAAGTCGCTTGGTGCGGTTCGGGCGGGCACTAGCGGCACGGCTATTTTTCGGTTGCTAAAAACCTACTCGAATGAATTTGGGCTAGTCACGCTGATCAAAGGTAAACCTAGTACGGCTAAAGTCTGGCGCTACAACAGCACGGTCAAACGCTTTGTCCGCGATGCGAAATACAACATGAAAAGTCTGAGGATTACGACCACCACGATCAGTTTAAGATAGCGGGTCAGCGGCTTATAAACATCAGTTCACCGATCCAGTGGATTGACAACCGACCCGTCGCCTGCTAAGCTAGCCCATAATCAATATCCCTATGCCCGCTCGGCTGACGATGAATTCGCGGTCGTTGCAGGAAAACTTCCCCAAAGTTTACCGGGAGTTTTTTTCCAAATCAGAAATCGTCGTTTCGGCGCCGGGATCGTTCTATTGGACTGGCGATCAAAGCGACCGGTTCGGGGAACTTGGTTTAAAGCAGAAAATACCACGCCGGGTATATATCGGGTTGGAAAGCGGTGGGAAACTGCAACCCAGTTGGGGTCAATGCCTAGCCTGGCAAAATCAGCCAGCCGGTTTTATTCGCCAGACTCCACCAACCCAGCGCAGCAATCGGCTAGCAGCTATTTTTAAAGAGTTGTGGGTTGAGCTAAAACTACCACCGCTGAAAATTCACGTCATTAACGAAATTCCGATCGGAGCCGGAATGGGTAGCTGGGCTAGTCAAACGGCGGCCATATCTTACGCCCTCCACCTAAAAGCCGGAATTATTTCACCGTCAGCGGCCGACAATTGGAGTAAAAAAACGTCAGCCGAATTAATGACTAATCCGGAATTTTTACGGGTTTTACGAGCCAGCTGGAAAATGGAAGCTGCTTTTAGCGCGGATGCACCCAGCGGTTTAGGCAGCTGGTCAGCACTAGTGTCGGGTGGCTGGCCCACCGGCTGGTTAACCGAGGACCGTTACGGTTCTACCGCCAGTCACCCAACTACGACCCAGCCGACATTATTACAGGGCGACTATCGGCGGATCGATCAGATTCGATTCTTTGGCTTTCGGCTCGATGATTTAGCCGGCCAGTTACCCGACAGCCAATGGCCGATCGACGTGGCGTTGGTTAATACCGGCACGATGATGGTGCCAGAGTTTTTTATCCGCTCGATCGAGGATATTCAAAGTCAGCTGGAAGAAACCGGCCGGAGTTTTTCCCAGTTGACCAGTTCATTGCCCACTAATTTTCCGGCCACAATTATTACTGCTGCTCGCCATCATCCCGGACTGTTGCTCTGGCAGCGCTATGTCGGTGCGATGGGTACCGCTGGAATTGAGTTATTGGCAGCCCTGATGGAAATAATAAAACATGGACACCGCCGGCGAATATTGGAGCGACTGTTGAATCTAGTCCATTTGCAGTATCGCTTGAATTATTTAGTGGTACCAGACAATCCTGGAATTGCTCGGGTGATGCACGCCATCCGCCTGGTCGCCGACCGTCAATCGGTTCCGATTGGCATGAAACAAACTGGCGCTGGACGTGGCGGTAGTGTGGTGGTGGTGGCCGCAGCAGGCACGCTCGGCCCAGTCATAACCGCTGCCTTTAAAAACCTCAACCGCCGTGATCCGACCGTGACCATGGATTACGCTTCGTGGCTGGATGGCTCTGAAACCGCAGCCATCCAGACGGAACAGCATATGGCCAGCGGTCAACTGGCCCCGCTCATTGCCACTGGTGTCTGGCTAGTTAAGTACTGGCACCAGGGTCGTTCGGAATATCGCGTATTAACCGAAACCCAGGCGCTGAGTTTAAGACGTCGGACCGATTTGTGGCTTGATCCGCTTGATCAGTCGATTCGTTTACGTGGGCAGGCGGTAACGTCCCGCGAGCTTCATTCGCAGCGGGCCACGATCGCGATTATGCAGAAACTACTGGCTTTCCCGAACCAACCAGTGGCAGCTGAACATTTTCCCGCCGGGTCATACCGCGATCGGACCACGGTTCAGGGCAAGATCATCGGACCATTAAAACATATCTTTCGGCAAGTTTGTGGCACTTCTTTGCCACTGTTTATTAGCGGCGGACTAAATTCCCGCTTTACGGTTAAGCTGAATCCAGCCGGACTGACTATCGGAATTACCGAAAAACGGCTATAGGCCAAAAATTTTTAATTAAGCCTGCAAATAAGCCGTTTTTTGTTTGTCTGGGTTTTGTCACTAGGTGACATTATCACTTTGTCTTAAGCTGGGTATCAAGATGACAACCAGGCACTTTAACAAGTCGCGGGTACACAAATCCACCACCTAGGAGGCCTCCATGGACAAGGTCAAAGAAGAAGTTGAGAGAGACTGCTATATTTGCGGCCAGGTAAAATGTCGGGCCGATTGCTATCAATGCCGGCGCCCGATCGACCTGAATCGGGTAACCAAGAACGGGTTCTTTAGGGTAGTTCCGGGATGGTCATTTAAACCGATCCAGACCGCTGGCTGTGACCAGCTGTTGGCCAGTCGCTTTAAGCACAACCTGTAGCTAAACCCTAGTTTACCCAAACTTTGGAGGTGGGCGATGTCCGAAGGAATTCAGGTCGAGGTCGATGCACTCGGCAATGTGATCGTCAGAGCTCGAGAAGTCTTGTCACGTGATTTTCCTCGCGGCACAGTCGAAGTCGATATCGGCGGAATCTTTTTCCAGAGCGGTCGGATCGTACCCGAAGCGGCCATGGAGAAAATCATTGGCGCCACGGTTATTTCTACGACCGAGTATTAGCACTTACGCCCCGATGGCGATGATGAGATTAACATCCTAAACCGACTGAGGGGGTGATAAATGTGGACGACGAAAGCTGCCCGGACTGCGAAACCTTCGGCGATTGCGACGGCAATCACGACTAGTACTTTAAAGCCCCATCCTCACGGACGGGGCTTTTTATTTACCGCAACCCCATTTTCTGCTGGACTTCCAGGAGGGTAGCTTCGGCAACCTTAGCCGCTTTTTTGTTACCAGCGGCGATTACCTCCTTGATGTAACCAGAGTCTTTCAACAACTTCGCCCGCCGCTCACGGAACGGCGCAAAATGATCAGCAATGACGGTGGCTAGGGCTGGCTTGAATTCCGAAAATTTCATTTCGCCTGCTTCCGCAGCGGCTTGCCACTTGCTGATTTCCACTTTAGAGCCGAGGGCTGACAAAATTGTGAACAGGTTCCTAACGCCATGGAACTGCTTCTTCTGATTTGGATCGATTTTTGATTCCAGTTGGGAAGCTTTGTCGCTGTACTTGGCGGCGTGCATCGCTTCCCTAATTATCCGCGGCTCATTGCTGGTGACGGCTTTTTTTAACTTCGCTTCAACGATCGCGGCGCTGTCATTTAAACCAATGCCGCCGCTCAGTGATTTGCTCATTTTTTGTTCAGGATTAATTAAATCCATTATTCGCTTGCCCGAAGTGTGAATTACTTTCGGTTCGGGAAAAACTTGGCCGAACAGGCGGTTAAATTTCTTGGCTAGGTCGCGGCTTAATTCAACATGTTGGGCTTGATCCTCACCAACCGGGACGGCGAATGGCTTATACATCAAAATGTCGGCTGCTTGCATGATCGGGTAATTCAAAATACCAGCATTTTGATAATCCTTGTGCTGCTCGGACTTTTCTTTAAACTGCACCATCCGCTGTAATTCGCCGATGGGCGTGATGGTGTTTAACAGCCACATCAATTCACTATGGGCGGGGATGTGCGACTGAATGAAAATCGTGGCTTTTTTGGGATCTAGTCCGGCGGCGAGATAATCAATGACCGTATTTTTCACCAGTTGCGGCAACTGTTTCGGATCGTAGGGCGTGGTAATGGCATGCAAATCGGCAACCATGTAGAACACCTCGTGCTCTTGCTGGAGTTCTAGCCACTGCTGAATCGCGCCAAGGTAGTTGCCGAGATGGAGATCGCCGGTGGGGCGGATGCCGGAGAGAATGCGGGACATAGTGGCTATAGTGTATCATAAATTCGTTGGTCTTCAGAATTGAAGACCTTCTGGGCTTAGTACAGTTGCCTTGACATTGGTTATAAAAGGTGCTACAAGCCGTGCAGAGAGATGCACCTTCCAAACGACGATTCAACTTAAGGAGGTGAGTCCGGTGTCCCCGCGGCGATTTTGGGAGTTCACGAATCCCCGTCGATTGCGGCGGTACGTTGAGCACGCCCGGCACATTCTCGGGCTAACGGCATCAGCAGCCAAGGTCCGCGAATTGGCGGGTCGAATGGTAGCCGAGCACTACCCGCGCAACATTTCCGGCTTGGTGGCCGTGGTCGTGGCGACCCTGACTGGGAGGTCTTCGATACGACTGCGGGGGCTGAACCATCTGTGGGACATCCTGGCGGAACACCCCGGCATCGTGCTGGTCCTTCCGCACACCACCTCGCTCCGACAAGGCGCGGCCGCGGCCGTCAATCTGCGCGGTCAGCTGCCGGTGATGATCCAATCCTCGCCGCACTGGTTGTGGCGCTGTCTCCACCTGGTCGCCCGCTGGTTCCCGATGGGACGCCAAACTATTCTCCGTAGCCTGGTCATGGCTAGCGCGGGATATAAAACCATGGGTGTTCGCCGGCTCGTCCGAGTGCTACGTCAGGCTAGTCGACTGAATCACGTGGTCGTTTGCTTGGCTGGTGATCGGGCCGATCTGTCGAGTGTGTCGGCGGTTGTCCGCTTTCTCGACGCGCCCTGCCGTTTTCCCGCCGACCCAATCCGTTTAGCGCTTCTAGCCGGAGCGCCAATCATACCGGCGGCCGTCCTCCACGATGACGCCGGATTCTTCCTGGCTCTCGGGCCAATCATCACCTCGTCGCTGACCGGCGCCTCGCGCGATGAGGTCAGGCGATACGTTGAATCCACGGCGCAGGCAATCGCCAACTACTACACCCACATCATCAGACAGTACCCCGAACAATGGGCGGTGAACCGTCCAGGATTCTGGGATCTTCCCCGCTAAGCCAATTAGGCTCGGCGGGTTTTTCTTTGACCACCCCGCCCGGTCATACGACCGGGCACCCCTCCTTCAATAAGGAGGGGACAGTACGGAGCGGCGCGACCTCAACGTCCTCCCCTCTGATGAGGGGAGGTGGCCCCGTCCTGAGCTTATCGAAGGGGCGGGGACGGAGGGGTCGAAGAAGACGCGCCGCCTAGACTTCCACAATCACCGGCAATATCATCGGTTGTCGGTGAGTTTTGTGAAACACGAATTTTTCCAGCTGGCGGCGGACTTTATCGCGCAAGTCCTTGTCCTGCACTTTCATCCGCGGCTCTTTATCGACCAGGGCTTTCTTAACCACGCCAATCATCTCGCCGATAAATCGCCCCTGTTCATTCATGTGAGTTAAACCCTTGGAAATAATGTCGACTTTCCGCGTCTTACCAGTTCGGCCGTGAATTTGCGCCACCACCACGATCATTCCGTCACCGGATAATTGCTTACGGTCGCGCAAGACCAGAGCGTTGACGTCACCGATGCCGAGGCCATCGACGAAAACATATTCGATCGGCAGTCTTTTATTAGTGACGTAACCTTGCCCATTATGGAACTCGATGTGCTGGCCGTTATCCGCCAGTAACACGCGCGATTCGGGAATCCCAGTGTTAATGGCGACTTTTTTATTTTCGAGCAGGTTCGCGTAGTTGCCTTCGATCGGTATGAAATAACGAGGCCGGACCATCCGGATCATGGCCGCGATGTCTTCCTGTTTTGCGTGGCCACCAGCGTGGATATCAAGCATTTTCGAATCGATAATTGACGCGCCCTCGCGCAGTAATCCGTCTTTCAACCGAGCGACCGCTCGTTCATTGCCGGGTACCACTGATGACGAAAAAACGACTAGATCGCCTCGCTCGATCCTAATATTTTTATCTTCACGATTAGCGATTCGCATTAAGGCGGCGTTGTCTTCGCCCTGGGCGCCGGTGCAAAGTATCAGCACCCGATTAGCCGGTTGGCGACGTACCTCTTCCCATGGCAAGACGGTTGATTGGCGAGTCCGAATGTAGCCGAGTTGTCGACCGATCTCGACGTTAGTTTTCATCGAATAGCCCATCAAATAAACCTGCCGGTGATATTTCTCCGCGAGGGTCAGAACTTGCTGGATTCGCGATAACAGCGAAGAAAAAGTTGCGACGATAATCCGCCCCTTTGACTGGGTGAACATTAAGTCGATGTTTTTTTCGATTTCCGACTCAGACAATTGTTTGCCGGGCGCGGATGAATTAGTCGAGTCGCACATTAAAGCCAGGACGTTTTGTCCGCCCAAACGGCGCAAGGCTTCGAGGTCGGTTCGATTAGTAATATGAGCGCGATCATCAAGTTTAAAATCGCCGGTATGGACGATTTTTCCGGCCGGTGTTTCAATCACAACCGCCAGGGAACCGGGAATATTGTGAGACAGTCCGATGAATTCCGCGCGAAAAACGCCGAGCTTAACCCGATCGCGGGATTTAACCGGGTGTAATCGTAGCTTTTTATTTGGGGCCACGTCCTCCATCTTTTTTGCCAACATGGCGCAGGTCAAATTAGAAGAGTAAACCGGCGGGTTGCCAAGCTGTGGGACCCAGTGCGGCACACCGCCGGTGTGATCCATGTGCCCGTGAGTAATAATGACGCCTCTAATTTGCTTTTCCTTGCCGTGGAGAAAATTTAGGTCGGGGATAATATAATCCACGCCTGGCATATCGTCTTCCGGCCACTGCAACCCGATATCGATAATTAAATATTCCGCACCATATTGCAGGACGGTACAGTTGCGGGCGCCGGTTTCTTCATTGCCGCCGATCGGAATAACGTGCAGGACGTTTTTTCCGCCGCTCGGGGGTCGCTCGCCCTGCGTTGGTTTAGGTTTTGGCCGGCGAGTGTAGCGTGGCCCCTCGGGACGCCGCGGTCGGGCTTTTGGTGTTTTAGTAGTCATGTATTTAAGAGATAATAATTATTAGTGGGCAAGACCCCGCACCACTCCCGCTGGTCGGATGCGGGGTAAGGAGGAGTCGATTTAATAAGTAACTTTTTTCTGGTGCCCTGGTGGGCGAGAGAGGAGTCGAACCTCCATGGGGTTGCCCCCGCTGGCTCCTGAAGCCAGTGCGTCTGCCATTCCGCCACTCGCCCGCGGTCGAATTGATTTTTTTGATCAAGACTGGGGATGTCCTAATTACTTCTTGCCCCAGCGCAGTTTAGTCTGTAAATACCAACTTTCCATATTAGCCTGGCGCTGTTCGCTGCTGACCAGCCGATCACCAGCGAAACCGCGCAAACTTGATTGGTGAGCATATAAATACTCCGGTTGGTACAGGAAAATGGCCGGAACTTCCGCCGCTACAATATTTTGAAAGTCGAGATAATCTTTAATTTGTTTAGCCTGATCAGTTGACCGTCGTCCGTCCAGCACATCCTGATCGACATTCCGGTTGACGAAGATGGCCAGACTAAAGCCGGTTTCGCGCTGTTGCGAGGAATGCCAGTAGGGATACGGATCGGTATCGTGACTGTACCGTTGACCGAACAGCAGGGCTTCATATTGCCGTGGCCGAATTACCTCCTTCTGAAATTTTCCACCGTCGAACTTTTTTAACTCCACCTGGGCGCCAATCTTTGACCAATCCTGAACGACTCGTTCGGCCACCTGGAGGTAAACCGGGTCGCTGACAGTAGACAGGGTCATGGTCAACTGCTGGCTGCCTTTTTGGCGAATTCCCTGATCATTTCGTTTCCAACCATTGTCATCCAGTAACTTTTCGGCCTGCGCCAGATCGTAGGGGTAACGTTTTAAGCCAGGATTATAACCGAGGTAGCCGGGTAGAATCGGACCATCAATCAATCGACCGTAACCTTTTAAAACTTGATCGATAATGCTTTGACGATCGATGGCCAAGGCTAAAGCCTGACGTACCTCTTTTGTTTTCAAAGCGCCATTACTTTTTTGGTTGAAGAACAGGGCGGTTAACTGCGACAAAGCAGACGGCGTAATCGTGAATTTCTTATCGACCCGAGTTAAGTGATCAAGTGGTACTCCGCCGTAACTGTCGACCGCGTGGCTGGTCAGGGCTTCGATCGCCTGTTCGTGATCGGGATAGAATTTCATCACCAGTTTGTCAATATACGGGGCGGGGCCATGGTAATACGGGTTGCGCGTGAAACTGTAACCGCGGATGTTGCCGTCCCGGTCCTTTGTTAGACTTTGAAATTTATATGGTCCGCTGCCGATCGGTTTGCTGTTTAATTCGTCCAGGGGAAAAGCGGCGGGTGTGCTGGCTGACCAGACGTGTTCTGGCAACAGGCCAAGCGTCAGGTATGACGGAAAGGGAGCCAGCGGCTCGCTTAGTTGGAAGGTGACGGTAAAATCATCAGTCGATTCAACCGTTAGACCACTATAGAGAGCCAGTAACGGGCTGTTATAATCCGGATCAGCGACGGTATTATAAGTATAAACGACGTCAGCAGCAGTCAATGGTTCACCATCCGACCAACGCAGTCCGGATTTCAGCACCACCGTATAGGTTTTACCATCCGGGCTAATATCAAGATGGTCGACTAGGTCGGGCACGACCTGGAGATCGGCATCGACTTTCATTAACCCCCGAAAAGTTAGGGCGGATAATTCATTATCGACGGAGTTAGCGACGGCCAGGAGGGGGTTAACAAACTGCGGTACTCCGACCAGGGCTTCGGTTAGAGTGCCGCCGCGTTTAGGCGTGGTCGTGATGTGACGACCGGTGTAACTAATCGCTAAGACAATAATCGCCAAGGCCGCGATTGTGCCCAGGGTCCGGACCCAGTTCAGCTCATTGGGGCGAAGAATCCGGTCCAGATAGCGCATCTGTCGGAGGGTCGGAATGCGTGAGCGGGATAAACTAAAAACTAGCTTCTGATCGGCTTGGGCAGCTTCGGCCGCGCCGATTTTTGGAGCGCGCTGGCGGCTTAAATGAAGCGCCGAAATCGCCCGGCTAAATAACTTACGAAGCGAAGTAAACATTCGCTAAGGCCACGCCGAAGAATAATACCCCGGTAATAATCGTGCCGATAAAAATTACCCGTTCCGCGCCGCGTTTCGTCCGATAGACGTTACCCTCGCCACCGAAAACAGATGATAGGCCAGCCCCCTTGCTTTGGATCAGAATCAGGGCGGCTAAAATGACCGATAAAACTATTTGGCTGATGGTTAATATCTTACTCAACATGTTCGTGAAATTCTTGAACCGCGGATATTACCGCCGGGTTCGATTAATAGAACTGTTGCAGACTACCATAACCGCGTCTATTTGTCAATTCTAATGCTTGCGCAAAAATACCCACAATGATAAAAATTAGCTATTACCCATCGCTATCCAAACTCAAGGAGGTGGAATGATGGGTTGGTTCCTTAGAACTCGTTGGCCGGCGTGGCTGATCCTACTGTTAACGATCGGACTAACGGTCCCATTGACAGCCGGGATGGCCACCTGGTTATCACTCATAATCGCCAGCAACCAAACGGTCGGGGTGATTTTACCCCTGATTCAGAACCGCGACACTGTCGGCGGTGACTCGAGCTACTGTCAGTTTAAGGTCAGTCAGAACGGACAGCTCCAGACTTTCGCCTACCGCCGCCGGGATTGCGAAATGACTGACCGAATCACGATCGCGGATGGTTCGCTAGTCCGCCTACGCGTCCGTGATCAAGGCGGCGTCTACCGCCTGATGGTTTTTTACAACCCACGCTGGTGTCCGTCGGAACCGGCCCTGCCATCGATTCCGCCGACGACCATTAGCCCGAAACTGACCTATGCCCACCCATAACCGGGTGGGTTTTTTTATTTTCCGCGCCGGGAGGGATTACGATGACTGGCCAGAATTCGCTGTAGGGTCCGAACTGAAGCGCCGGAGACTTTCATCGTCGGGCGGCGCTGTTCGCGGCGTTCGGCTTTTGTAAGTGGCGAAGATTTCTTCATATGTATTGTTTGAGCAAAGCTGTTTTTTGTTCCCCGATTGTTTGCCGCAGTTCATCATCACCAGCTTGACGAATGCCCCGTAGAGTTCCAAATTTATTTAGCAGCTTTTTCTTGATAGTCGGTCCTAACCCGGGAATTTCATCAAGCATTGACCGAGTGGTGGCCTGGCGATGCTTGCGGCGGTAAAAACCAATGGCAAAACGATGGGCTTCGTCGCGGATCTGCTGGATAAAATGCAAACCTGCTGAATCTTTAGCTAGGTGGACCGGGTTAGATTTTTCCGGAATAAAAATTTCTTCTTCTCGCTTAGCCAGTGCTGCAATCGGCATATCACGGGGGATCTCGCTGACATTGGTCAGAACGGTGTTAAGTTGCGGCTTACCGCCATCAAGCAGCAACAGATCGGGCCAGGGCCAACCGGCATCACTTTTACGCTGGAACCGCCGGCGCAGGACTTCGGCCAGCATGTGGACGTCATCAGATTGCTTTATTGTTTTAACGTTAAATTTGCGGTAAGCATTTTTTTTCGGCAAACCCTGTTCAAACACGACCATAGAAGCGACAGGAAATTTACCCTGAATGTTGGAGACGTCATACATTTCAATCCGGCGAGGAATCCCGGGTAGCTTCAGGGCGGCCGCCAGTTCTTCTAAACCCTGGCGGGCGCGGCTTGATTCTGACATCCGCTGACTGAATTCACGTTGTAAATAATCCTCGGCGTTTTCATTGCCCAGCATCAATAATTTTCTTTTCAAGCCGCGTTGGGGACGTGAGAATTTTATTTGCAGTCCGTTGCCGATGGCCAGCGGCACCTGAACTGGAGCATACACCTGGCGCGGGTGACTGGTTGATTGACTGTAATACTGACCAATGAACGCCATCACTAATTCGGCGTCATGGTGCCGTGCAATATGCTGTAATAGGAATTGATCACGCTGAACTAATTTCCCGCTCCGCACCTGAAAAAGATTTACGGCCGCCAAATGTTCACGCCGGGCTACGGAAATGATATCGAACGATTCCCGCCGGACACTGATGACGGTTTGTTGCTCCAAAATGTGTTCCAAGGCCCGCCAGCGATCACGCAGTAAAGCCGCCCGTTCGAAATCGCGCTGCTGGGCGGCCTGGCGCATATGCTGTTTAAGATCGCGCAGTACGCTGCCAGTGTGACCATCCAGAAAGTCGATTAACCTAGTCACGACTTGGTGGTATTCAACCCGGCTATTTGGGCTGGTGCTGTGACCAAGACAACGGCCCAGCTGATAATCAAAGCAGGGGACGGCTGGCGGATTCGGGCAGCTCTTATAGGGAAATAGCCGTTTCAGTAGGCGCATAGTTTGCCGCACGGCCAAACCGGAAGTATAGGGACCGAAATAGCGACTACCATCGAGCGTCACCTTGCGAACGGTGGTGACCGACGGAAAAGGTTCATGCAAGGCAATTCTTATGTACTGAAAAAACTTATCGTCCTTCAGCAAAATGTTGTATTTAGGCCGGTATTTTTTAATTAGGGTTGACTCAAGTAATAGAGCCTCAGTTTCTGATCGAACTAAAATATGTTCAATCCGCTTGATCTGGCCGACCATGATTTGTTTATCAGCGGCTAACTGGTGACCCAGCTGGAAATACGAAGACACCCGCGCCCGCAAATTGTTCGCCTTGCCGACATAAATAACCAAATCACCGAGGCTGTGAAAAATATAAACACCGGGGCGTCGAGGTAGTGATTTGGCCAGGAGATGGAGTTTAGCCATAGATGCTGGCAGTATAACATGGACGCATAGCGAACCTTGACAATTGCCAGCATTCGTGCTATCCTGCGCTGTCCTAGTCTTCGGTAGTACCTTCACTAGTTGCCACGAAACGCGTGGCGATCATGTCCTCAACCTTGGAGGAGGATTCAATGATGAAGACAGTGTTGATCCGACTGCACGGAATCACTGCGCCGCATGATTTTGGCATCAACAAGTTGGATCGAAACGATCAGCAGATTGCCGAGCGGCGGAGACAGCTCGGGATCACGACTGGTCGGTGCATCGACTTCGACAAGGGTTGCAGGACCGATCAAGTCCTAACCGAGCTGACGGCAGCTGGCCTGATGCTGGTGGACATCCATCAGCAGATGACGGGCAAGCTGAAGCAGACTCCGGTTCTGGTTATGAATTTCAGTGACCAGGGCCAGGTCTTCAAGCCCACCTTTAATCTGTCTTTCGACAGCTGGCTGTCTAGCCGGCAGCGGCCGATGACAGAAGCAGATATGCCTGAGTGGGTCGAGCGGATGCAGGCTCGGTTCGAAGCAGTCATGGCTGCGCTGCCAGGTCGCTATGAGCGTTGGTTCAACTCTCTGCTGGCCAAGTCCTGGGAAGCTGGCCAGATCTGGCTGAATGAGGGGAATCTGTCCCTCAACGTCACTGGAGCTATCCCACTCCAGGCAAGCCACGAACCTTTATCCGTCAGCTTCCTCCTCGAGACCATCGAGGCCTAGGACACACCTGTTCTCCAACGGGGCCAGATCGCTTTCCAGCGGCTGGCCCTTTCTTTTTTTCACTCTGTCCATCACCTTTTAACCACACACCCAACTGAAATGCTATATCAGGTGTTGGCAAGTACTGGCTGTCTTTTTAGGTTGTTGTGGTGCGGGGTTGACTGGTCTTGACAGCGGGTGTACACTGTCCCAGTCTTGTTGACTGATTTTTATGCCTCGTCCCGACTCTACTAAGAAAGTTGCGACTAAATTAAGCACCGCGCCTAATCCGACGGAAGTAATTCGCATTCGTGGCGCCCGGGTCCATAACCTAAAAAACATTGATGTTGATATACCCCGTGATAAGCTGGTGGTGATTACTGGTTTATCTGGTTCCGGCAAATCTTCACTGGCTTTTGATACCATCTACGCTGAAGGGCAACGTCGCTATGTGGAGTCCTTATCGGCGTATGCCCGACAGTTTTTGGGCTTAATGGACAAACCCGACGTTGATCAGATCGACGGTCTGTCACCGGCCATTTCAATTGACCAAAAATCAACTTCGCACAACCCCCGGTCCACCGTCGGCACGGTGACGGAAATATACGACTACATCCGGCTGCTGTTTGCCCGGGTCGGGACGCCGCATTGCCCCAAGTGCGGCCGGGTGGTTACTAAGCAAACGATTGATCAAATAGTGACCCAGGTCCAAGCCCTGCCGGCCGGCACTAAAATTTTGATTTTGGCCCCGATCATTCGCGATCAAAAAGGGGAGCATAAGCACATCCTTAATGATATCCGCAAAGCCGGCTTCGTCCGGGTCAGGTTCGACGGCAAAGTTTATTCCCTAGATGAGGCTGAAGACTTGAAAGTCGATAAACAGAAAAAACACAATCTTGAGGTAGTCGTCGACCGATTAACGATCGGAGTCGATGACAAAGAACCGGGGGAACATAATCATATTCGCCTGTATGAATCGTTGGAAACGGCGCTCGATATGGGCGAGGGCTTGGTGATAGTTAATCGCTTGGATACCAATGAAGATTTGCTATTCAGCGAACATTTTTCCTGCGCCTACGACAATATTTCTTTGCCGCCCATCGAACCACGCACGTTTTCCTTCAACAATCCACACGGCGCCTGCCCGGACTGTACTGGCCTAGGGACAAAACTGGAAGTTGATCCCGATTTAATCATTCCTAATAAACGCCTGACTCTGGCCGAGGGGGCGATTCGACCATGGTCACGCACCAGCTCTAATCAAACCTGGTATTTTCGGGTGCTGGAAGCGGTCGCTCAGGAACATAATTTTTCCATAAATGTGCCGGTGGAAAAAATGAAGACCGAGCATCTCGAATTAGTGTTCCACGGTACCGGTGAACGGATGTACGACGTTAATAATACCGGCGGTAGTGGCAAGGTCCGGGAGTATATGACTAATTACGAAGGTGTTATTCCCAATCTATTGCGCCGCTATAAAGAAACGGAGTCGGAATACATGCGGGCGGAAATCGAGCGCTACATGCGCGTTTTTCCCTGCCCGACCTGCGGCGGAAAGCGTCTCAAGCCGGAAGCCTTAAGCGTGACGGTTAGTGACAAGAACATCGCCGAAGTTACCAGTCAAAATATCGCCCATGTTCGCCACTGGTTTGATGGCTTATCCGGTCAGACTAAGGAACCAGGAATCACGCCACTGACCGAACGCCAGCGCAAAATTGGTCTGCAAATACTTAAGGAAATTAAATCTCGCCTAACTTTCCTCCATAATGTCGGCTTGGATTATTTAACTTTAGACCGGAGCGCCTCAACCTTAGCCGGCGGTGAAGCCCAACGGATTCGCCTAGCCACCCAAATCGGTTCCTCGCTAGTGGGCGTGGTTTATATTCTGGACGAACCGTCGATCGGCCTGCATCAGTGCGACAATGATAAACTAATCGCCACCCTGATCAAGTTACGCGATTTAGGCAATACCGTGTTAGTGGTTGAGCACGATGAACACACCATGTTGGCGGCCGATCAATTGATTGATATCGGTCCCGGGGCTGGTGAACATGGCGGCCACATCGTCGCCCAGGGCACGCCGCTAGCTGTCATGCGCGATCCCAACTCCCTGACCGGAAAATATTTGTCCGGAAAATTATCGATTCCCGCTCCGTCGACTTATCGGAAGGGGAACGGCAAGTCGGTAAAAATTATTGGCGCCGAGGAATTTAACCTGAAGAACATTGACGTCGAAATCCCGCTGGGAAAATTCATCGCTATCACCGGCGTCTCGGGTTCAGGCAAATCGACTTTAATGACCGATATTTTAGCCCGGGCTTTAAATCAGCATTTCTATAACGCCAAAGATCTGCCGGGCAAGCACCGCGACATCAAGGGCTTCGAGCACCTGGATAAAGTCGTGGACATCGACCAAAGTCCGATCGGCCGCACCCCGCGTTCCAATCCGGCCACTTACACCGGCGTTTTTACTTACATCCGCGATTTATTCACCCAGGTGCCGGAAGCAAAAATGCGGGGTTATGGGCCAGGTCGGTTTTCGTTCAATGTTAAAGGCGGTCGGTGCGAAGCCTGCGAGGGGGATGGCGTGGTCCGGATTGAAATGCAATTCTTATCGGACGTTTATGTGGAGTGTGAAGAATGCCACGGCCGCCGTTATAACCAGCCAGCTCTGGAAATTCATTACAAAGGCAAAGACATTGCTGAGATTTTAAACATGACCGTCGAAGAAGCGCTGGCCTTTTTCGAACACATCCCGGCCGTCCATCAGAAATTAAAAACCTTAAATGATGTTGGTCTGGGCTATATCCACTTGGGCCAATCGGCGACGACCTTATCCGGCGGCGAAGCCCAGCGGGTGAAACTGGCGACTGAATTATCGCGTCGGGCGACCGGAAAAACCCTGTACATTCTCGATGAGCCGACTACCGGTTTGCACATGGATGATGTCAAACGTTTGCTGGGCGTGATTAACCGCTTGGTTGATAAGGGCAACACCGTTTTAATCATTGAACACAATCTGGACGTGATTAAGTCAGCCGACTGGATCGTTGATCTTGGTCCGGAGGGTGGCGATGACGGTGGCCAGGTTGTGGCGGTCGGGACACCGCGACAGGTAGCGAAAATAAAAAAGAGTTACACCGGGCAATATTTAGATACGTTATTTACCAAAGAAAAAACGCCGACCCGGTAGGGGGGGGCAGCGTTCGAAGGAGCGATTAGGAGCCAGTTCACTGGCGGGATGAGGGAGCGTGGTGGAACAACCGGCGCAGCCGAGTGGCCCGAGGGACGGGTTGATTGACCTGCTCGGCCAAGATTCGCTGATAGACTTCCTCGCGATGAACCTTGACCTCTGTCGGAGCGTCGATACCCAGCTTGACCTGCCCTGAGCGGACCTCGAGGACGACAACTTTAATATCGTCACCAATCCTGATCATCTCGCCTAAACTGCGGCTAAGGACGAGCATGCCTTCCTGGCCTCTCTCTACCCCATGATGGGGCTTGAGGGTACAATGGGTGGGCGCAATGCCCCATTCCTTGGGGTCGAGAATCGTCCCGCAGACTATCATTATTAATTAATTACGTCAATGCGCTCGCCGCTAGATCAAGCCATTATCCGGACCCTGGCCTACCACGATGTTTTCGATTACCCGCTGACGGCGGCGGAAATATGGCGGTGGTTAATGCCGGTGGCGGGTGATGAACTGGGGCCGATCTCAACCGATACCGTGGCCGCCGCCTTGGAATCATTAACCGTCGCCAACCAAATCGCTCATCCGGGAGACTATTTCACCCTGCCCGACCGAGCGGAGATAGTAAAGATTAGAGCCGAGCGATTCGAGCTTAACAAAAAGAAATGGCGACGGGCCAAATCTGCGGCCAGATTCCTGGAAATTGTACCGTTCGTCAAATTGGTGGCCGTTGCCAATACTGTTGCTCTGCACAATGGCAAGGCGGAGAGCGATATTGATTTATTTATAATCATTGCGCCCAGCCACCTATGGATGTCCCGCCTGATGATTACCGCCGTTATTACCATGCTCGGCTACCGTCGTCATGGGCAGAACATAAAGGACCGAATCTGCCTAAGCTTTTTTGTGACCACCAAGGCCATGAACTTGGAGCCGTTAAAACTCCAACCAAATGATCCGTATTTGGAAAATTGGGTGACTCAGATTGTACCATTAGTTGATGACGGCACTTATCAGAGATTCATTGAGGCGAATGCTTGGGCTAGGCAACCTGTTCCACATG
>Ga0315283_10000106_pt1 | contig 48363 bp, 33 predicted proteins | sample YL17G09_0_MG_FD_204541 | JGI IMG/M metagenome (GOLD analysis project Ga0315283, IMG submission 204541) | Sediment microbial communities from Yellowstone Lake, YNP, Wyoming, USA - YL17G09_0 | ecosystem: Environmental > Aquatic > Freshwater > Lake > Sediment | place: USA: Wyoming | collected...
CGCACAGGACAAGGAGGAGGAGTGAACATGAACGGCAAGGGATTGCTCAGCTTGGGAACGGTTCTGTTGATGCTGCTGGGGTGCTTTTTCCAAGCCCCGGCCGGCGCCGATGCGGGACCCCGCATCGGGACGAACGGCGACAACGAGCCGAATGGCGATTTTGCGAATGCGACCACGGTCATTCCGGGAACCGGGAACACCATAAAGATACCCGGCACCTGCAGCGCCACCGATACCGACGATTACTACAAGATACAGCTGAACTGCACGCCGCCCAACGCCGAGTTCCTGAACGTCACCACCGCCGATTCCGCGAATCTGGCGGTGCGCCTGTTCCTGTACGACCCCATGGGCCTGTTCATTGTGCTCGACGGCGACCCGGGGCCGGTCTCGCCTCACCAGGTCGTGACGACCGCCTTCGTCACTGGCGTCTACTATGTCCGCTACGAAGGGCAGACGATGAGCGGAAACACCGAGGGCTACAACATAACCTTCAAGAAGACCACGGTGGCCTACACGGGCGACTCGAACAATACACCCGCCGCAGCCGTCCAGGTGTCGAGCTTCCCCGCCAACTACAACGGCGACCTCGACGATACCAACGACCAGGCCGACTGGTACTGCATGACGCTCTCAAGCGACGGCTCCGCGGCCGATGTCGTGACCATATACGGGGTTCCGGCCAACAACCTCGCCTGGGAGCTCGAGGTCTTCTTTGCCAACTTCAGCCCCATAGGCCAGCTCTACGAGCCTCTGGGCCCTGTCGGACCCGGCATGAAGAAGGCCAAGGCGTTCGGCGCAACGGTTCCGGGCACGTATTACGTGCGTGTGCTGGCCATCGATACGAAAGGCCCCTACACCATCAATTTCCAGAAAAAAAGCGTGGCCAAGGACAACAACAACGACGCGGCGAATGCCGCCGGATTGCCAGGCTTCACCAGCAACCACTGGCTCGAGTTCGACGACACAATGGGCACGGACGTGGACATAATCGACTACTTCTCGTATCCGACCACCGAGGGTCAGATTATCAACGCGACCTTGTACTCGGACGACTACAGCATGACCTCCGAGATGCCCCAGATATCGCTGGAGCTGCGCGACAGCACGGACACCTGGTTCGGCGGGGGCAACGTCGCCAAGAACACCACCAAGGCGAACGGCATAGCACCCGAGACGACCGGTTTCAGCTACATCAAGGCGACGCTCGCATCATCCCCGGGAGGAGCGGGCCATTACCGGGTCAACGTCACCATGAACATAAAGCCGATGATATTCACCAACAAGTGGGAGTCCACGTTCACGGTGAACGAGAGCTCCTTTGCCATCCTTGACCTGACGGGCATATTCTACGACGATGATGGCGACACGCTCACCTACACGGCGGTCAACAACATGGCGGGGAAGACCAAGGTATCCTTCGCCGGGAACAGCGCCAACTTCAGCACGCTGGAGGGCGGCTGGACCGGGCTGGAGAACTACACGGTCACCGCTACGGACACGTTCGGCTACTCGGCCCAGGCGAACATCCATGTCGATGTAGTGGCCGTGAACCACATCCCCTACATTCTCGACCCGGACATCAACGACATAACGATGACGGCGGGCGAGGTCCGCGTGGACACGTTCAACCTGACCAAGAACTTCTACGACAACGACATCCTCAACAACGCCATCCAAGACTACCTTACGTACCACTTCAAGGACGCAGGCGAGCTCAAGGTGACGCTCCAGCTGAAAAAGGGAACGCTCAGGCACTCCGGCGGTGTGACCATCGAGGTGCCTCCGATGCCCGACCTGACCCAGTCGATGCTGCAGGTCGTGACGTTCTGGGCTACGGACAAGTTCAACCTCAGCACCCCTATGCTCACGTGCAACATCACCATAATCCCGCCGCCCAACACCATTCCGAGGTGGACGACGAATTTCACGGAGATACAGATGGACGAGAACAACGGGACGAGCACCGGCTCCGTCGTTGAGCTGGCCAATTACTGCTCCGACCCCGACCTGTGGGACAGGGGCCAGCTGTCATACGTGGCAAAGAGCTACAACATCACCGCATTCACGGTGACCATAACCGGCAGCCAGGCAAGGATCGTTCCCAAGGCAGGCTACTGGACCTCCGGCACCGAGACAATAACGTTCAACGTGACGGACACCAAGGGCGCGAGCTCCGAGGGAACTGTGAAGCTGACGGTGAAGCACATCTACACGCCGCCGGTGATAACCACCACCCTCCCCAACGCCGCCGTCGCGGACATGGACGAGGGCGCGAGCCTGTCGTTCGCCATCATGGTGAAGGTCGACGCGTTCATAGCCGGCCAGGTGCCGCCGCCCATCAAGTACCGCTGGTACCTCAACGGCTCTCTCCAGACCGCCCAGGGATCGAACTTCACATACAAGCCGGACTTTTCGGTAGCGGCCAAGTCGCCCCTCAACATAACCGTGACTTTCAACGATTCGTACATGGAGGTCATGAAGTCCTGGAGGCTCACGGTCCGCAACGTGAACCAGCCTCCGGTAGCAGTGTCGATAACCGTCCCGAGCAACTACACCAACTTCACGCAGGGCACGAAGATAACCTTCCGTGCGGCCCTGGCCTCGGACCCGGACGACCCGGGAGCGGACCTTAAATACAGCTGGAAGGACGGCTTCGAAGGCGTAACGCTCGGCAGCGGTCAGACGTTCACCTACGGCAAGCTCACGGCGGGCCAGCACACCCTGGTCCTCGTGGTGACGGATGCAGACGGCGGGACCAGCCAGACCTCGGTCGTGATAAAGATAAAGGCCGCCTCGAAGCCGACGCCATTCCTGGGCGGGATGGAGCTCGTCGCCCTCATGGGCGTCCTTGGCATGCTTGCGGTCTTCAACAACGCCAGGCGGAAGAAGTAGGGCGGAGGCCCAAAGGCAGCACGGGCAACAGGGCAATGGTGGCAAAAGGGCAGCGATGAATGCTGCCCCGCGGCCACGGCCACCCTGCTGCCTTTCTCATTTTTTGTTCTTTAATTTGGATATCTTCAACGGCTCCGGGCACACCAGCGCGGAATTGCCGCATGGCGGCGACCGCTCCTTGCATTCCACGTGGCAGTTGGCCCCGCAGCCCCGGACCTCCCCGAACCTGCCGTCGGCGCCCTTGACCGTGAATGGCAGACGGATACCCTCGCAATGAGGGAGTCCGGGGCTGTCCGTCTCATGGGCGTGCGTCTCCTGGCACGTGGCGTAGGTCATGCCCTGCTTCTCGCAAAGCTCCCTCGCGAGCTTGTGGAAGGCGAGCCTCTTCTCACGGTTGAGCAGGTATCCCTCGGACGTGTATTCTCTCGAATATTCGTAGTCGGCGGCGAACTCGTCCGCCGCCGCAATCGAATGCTCCCGTATCATTGATCGCAGCTTCTCGAACATGCTGGGTCTCGGGTCGCTCTTGGAGAGGCGGCCCGTCGAGGCGACAACGTGCCGAGCGCCCGCCTCACGGAAATCGCGCATGAGCCCCTCAAGAAGTTCCTTCGGCTCCTTTCCGAGTACGGCCTTCCACATGTGCAGCATCGCCGGGTCCAGCCGGACGATGCAGGGGACCCCGCACGAGCTCATCTTGCGAAGGGCTTCGAGCCTCTTATCGTAAGGAGGGGCTCCCGGCGACAGCTCCTTAAGCACATCCGCCGGGCCCTCGATGGTAATGGCTATGGACCTCCTCGTGAACTCGACAAAACCCTCGACGTCCAGCAAAAAGGACGGGTCTCCCTTCGTGGTGATGGAGAATGACGGGCCCCTCCTCACGAGAAGCTCCACGATGCGCCCCGTCTCATTCCGGACCTCGGGGACCGCCTGGCAGGGGTCGGTCGTGTTGGAGATGGAGAACGGCGGGCACAGGGCTATCCTGCCGAGGTCCTTCTCTATCAGCTCGGGAAGGTTGGAATAGACCTGTTGCACCCCTTTTTGGGTCCTGGAATAGATGGCATACCTGGCATAGCAGTAGGCGCACCTGTGGATGCAATGGTCAGGGCCAGGGGGCGTCAGGTTCACTATCCAGGCGTGGAAGCACTTGCGCGCTGGCCCGGAATAGGGCCAGTCGTGGAACGTGCTCGTCTTCTTTGGTATCAGTTCGACCCGCATCTGTCAAATGCATTCCCGTGCCGTCACATAAAGCTGATGGCCACGGGAGTGAAAGTGGGTGTTCCAGTTGGAATATATTTTCGTGCGGCACCAAAAGATATGTATTGCAACCCCGCCTTCGGGATTATCGTTGGCAACGAATGGATGGTGATGATATGCTCAGAACACCGGAGCAGTACAAGGAAAGCCTTCGGAAGATGAGGCCCAACGTCCACAAGTTCGGGGAGCTCATCAGGGATGTTACGACCCACCCCGCGACGCGCAATACCATCGAGGGCCACGCCCAGCTCTTCAGGGTCTCCCTCGAGAAGGACACCCAGGACCTCTTCACCAGGACCTCGTCCTTTTCGGGAGAGAGGATATCCCGGTACCTTTCACTCATCGAGAGCGCGGACGACATGCTCGCCAATTCCAGGATGAAGCGGGCGGCCTTCAACCTCACCGGTACCTGCACCGGCGGAAGGTGCGTCGGCTGGAACTCCATAAACGCCATGTGGGCGACGACATTCGACATGGACAAGCAGTTCGGCACGGACTACCACGGCACCCTCAAGGAATGGCTCGTGGAGAAGCAGAATGAGGACATTTCCCTTTGCGGCGCCCTCACGGACCCCAAGGGCGACAGGAGCCTTCCGGCCTGCGAGCAGCCGGACCCGGATGTCAACCTGCATGTGGTCAAGCACAGGGACGACGGCGTCGTCGTACGGGGCGCGAAGGTCATGATAGCGGGCGCCGTTGCGGCCAACGAGCTCTTCGTCCTTCCGGGCACGAAATATTCGGAAAAGGAAAAGGAGTATGCCATCTCATTCACGATACCGAAGGACGCGGAGGGCATCACGGTCGTGGAGGCACGCCGGCCCTCGGACACCCGCGAGATGGAGGACGGGTTCGACATCCCGGTGAGGAAGGGAGGCATCACGCAGGGCTACATCTTCTTCGAGGATGTCTTCGTTCCCAAAAAGCGCATCTTCCTCAACGGGGAAGCGGAGTACACCGTCAAGGGGGTCCTGAACTTCATAGCTCCCTACCGCTCGGCCATCGGAGGCTGCGTGGCGGGCCAGGGGGACGTCATGATGGGCGCCGCAGCCCTCGTGGCACGGGCCAACGGCCTCTCCGAGAAGGCCTTCGCGGACAAGCTGGTCCAGATGGCCGTCAACAACGAGACGACCTTCGGGGTCGGAATTGCGGCGGCCTACCTGGGCAAGAAGCATCCGTCCGGCGTGTGGCTGTGCGACCCCCTGCTCGCCAACGTCAACAAGGTCCATGTGGCGACATTGCCATACGAGACGAAACGCCTCGCGCAGGACATCTCCGGTGGCATCGCCGAGACGGGCTGCATGCCCTCTTTCAAGGACTTCAGCGACGAGAAGCTCGGGAAGCTGATAAAGAAGTATCTGAAGGCCAAGAGCAGCGCGGAAACGCGCATGAGGGCCGCCCGATTGGTGGAATGGCTCACGCTCGGAGCTGGGGTTCCGGGCTGCATGCACGGCGGCGGCTCCCCGGACGGGGCGAAGCTCATCATCAGGGGCAACCTGGATTTCGGCAAGCTCATCGCCATGGCCGCCCGCCTCGCGGAGATAGACGAAAAGCTCGAGGAGCCCCCAAAGAAGAAATGAGCTCGGACACGCCCGAAGGGCCCAAACGAGGAATAACCTCTCGGAACCCCATCTGAACGCAATCCGCCAGGGGTGACCGTTTCCCCGTACTGCATGTCCCTTTGGCTGTAATGGGCTCCTTTGAGGCCCTCACCCCCCCAATTGCCCCATCCCGTCAAAAAGGCCCCCCGAGGTCCAATGGCCGTTCACAGGCCCTTTCCGGGGACATCCGGGCTGGGCCTTATCCTTCCCTCAAAAACTCTATATAGCGTGATTGTAATTTGAGATAAAGCAAAAGAGGTATTGGATATGAAGACCGGCACCGTGAGGCTGCTACACCATATTGTGATATTCTTCGGAATTCTGTTCCTTCTCTGGGGCCTCATCCAGGGCCAGAAATACGTCCTCAACAAGGATGTTGGGGTCGAAGGCACGGGAATGATAACCACCGAGACCGTATCCCCGGGGTCGATAGTCTTCGTCGAGGCATCCGCCTCGAAGAGAATGGATACCCGTCTCGTGAGGCTGGACAACAGGGACCTCGCTTATGTCGGCAACAATTCCTACTACGACCGGCATCTGAGCGCCGGCGGTCCGGGCGACGGCAACGGCGTGGGAACCAAGGTCTCATTGCAGGCCATGACGCCCACGGAGACCCGTTACGCCCTGCTCATCAAGGCGCCCACGGACAGCGGCGTGGATTATACCGAGGCCGAGGTCAGCTACAAGGTCGAGATCAACATATGGACCCCGAACTACCTGCTCGTCATGACCGGCATCGTCCTCATATTCAGCGCGCTCGTGCTGGGGACCGTCCTTGGCATCGGGCTTTTCGGACCGGGCGTCTATCGCCCGAGGCAAGCGGCCCTGACGGCCCCGCCAACGGACGAGGAGTATCCGGAAGAGGTGGAGCCCGCCCCGGCACCCGCTCCAGCGTACCGGAGGCCAGCGCCCGCAGCGGTTCCGCCGCCCGAGCCAGCGTACGCGCCCAGGGTCGAGGTCAGGGAGGAGGAGCTCCCGCCGGAGCCGGCCCCGCCGCCGAAGAGGGGCGAGCCGACGTGGGACACGGCGCCCGCAAGGGTCGATAGGGGAGCCGCAAAGCCGCCGGTGGACGACAAGAAGAAACCGCTCAAGAAGATAAAATGCTCCGCCTGCGGTGCGATAATACCCATCTACACCGCCGAGAGGCCCCTGCGGGTCACATGCCCGCTGTGCGGCCGCCAGGGGACGCTTACAAGGTAGGCGTCCCGCAACCACTTTTCAATCTCTTAATTTTCAATAATCTTCTTTCCATTTTATCCCTGAAGAGCGGCGGCTCTGCACTCTTTGCATTTTTTTCGTGAAGAGGCCCGCCCTTCCACTCTGCGCCAACGAAGATACCTCACAGCCGGTAGATACGAATCGTGTTCCGGCGTGCTGCGGCACGCCGGTTCTCCGGACTTTGCACAATCATTTTTTTTCGAGAGCGCCCAGCTTCCTGAGGATGCTCTCGTAATGGCTTCCGGGCCAGTAGACCCGGAAGCAGCCGGGGCATCTCCAGAAATCATCGTGTCGAGCCAGGACCGCGTCCGGGACCTTGCCCCTTAGCTCATCCCTGCACGCCTTCTCGAGCGGAGTGTTGCACAGGGAGCACCTGCTCAGCAGCCCCCCATCCTCCAGGTCGAGGTGCAGAGCACCTTTAACCTGCTCCAGCTGCTCCTCGAGGACTTTGCTCGTGACCAGCATGCCATCCGCACCCGCCCTTTCCGAGAGCTCGATGTCCCTGGTGATGAGGAACCTGCCTTCGGAGCGGGCCAGTTTCAGAATCTTCGTATCATCCATGGCCTCGGGGTACATCGTGTCATAGCCGAGGAACCGCAGCCATCGCGCAAGGGAGCCGAGCATGTTGTCGCAAATAAACCGAGGCAACCCTTTGTCCCCGGTATCCAATTTGCCGGAACTGCCCTTGCCGCCCTCGCCGGACATCCCCTCACCGCTGGGGCTCGTACTCGAGCAGGATGCCGCTTCCGAGGCGCTTCGTCCTCTTCAGCTTCAATTGCAGGGCCTCCTCGAGGGTCGCCGCGCCCTTGCCGCCTGCAGGCGTCGGGCCGTGGCCTCCGAGGACGAGGCTCCCGACATAGATGGTGAGCCTGCCCACCAGTTTCTGGCGCAGGAACTCCCAGATGGTGGTCTCTCCGCCCTCGACCAGCAGCTTCCGGATGCCCCTCCTTCCCAATTCGTCGAGCAGCAACGGAAGGGCTACGAGCGGTCCGGGACCGAAAGCCTTCACCTCGACATTCGGAGGATGGGAGCGGACATTGGCCTTTCCCGTTACCGCTATCAGCGTGGGGGAATCAGGTGAGCAGACCTTCGCGCCTGCGGGAGTGCGGCCCTTCGAATCCAGGACTATTCTCAGTGGCTGCCTTACCCTCTTCACGAATTTGGCCTTGACGAGCAGGCTGGGGTCGTCCGACAGAACGGTCCCTATTCCGACAAGTATGGCGCCGCAGGAGTTCCTGAGGCCGTGAACGCGGGCCATGTCCTCGTCGGAGGATATGCGCGTCTGCTTCCTCGAGCCCAGAGCGATCTTGCCGTCCGCGGACATGGCGCAGTTGACACGGACGAACGGTTTCATGCCCACTGAAATGCACCTCGGATATATGTAACTCTCACGCGCGGGTGTGGTTTTAAATACCCTGAGATTGTTAGGGAAAATGCGAGGGAAAAAAATGGGCGAAGACATTGAAATCCACATGCTCAAGAAAGTGGACCTGAAGGGCGCCACCGTCATTGCGGGGTTCCCCAGTGTCGGCCTCGTCAGCTCCATTGTCGCGAACTACCTCGTGAACGCATTGAACCTCGAGCAGGTCGGCGTTCTGGACTCCGTCTACTTCCCGCCGCTGTCGCTCGTGCGCCACGCTGAGCCCCTCGATACCGTCAGGATATACGCCGGACAGCGCGTCGGCACCGAGTCCTCCCACGACCAGATAGTCGTCTTCATCTCCGAGTTCCAGCCCCCGCCCAATCTGATAAGGGCCATCACCGGCGAGATGCTGGACTGGGTCATCGCGGAGAAGTGCAAGAGGCTCTTTTGCCCCGAGGGCCTCGTGATAGAGAAGGACGGGGAGGATACCGGTCCGGCCGGTCCGGGAGAGGGCAAGGAGATAGAGCCCTACGGCATCGGGAGCACCCACAACGCACGCAAGCTCCTCGAGGACAACAACATCAAGCTGTTCCAGGAGGGCGTCATCACGGGCATTGCGGGCGTCCTGCTCAACGAGGGCCGCAGGCGCGACTTCGACGTCATCAGCGTGCTCGCGGAGGCGAACGCCCAGTATCCGGACGCGAGGGCCGCGGCAAAGGTCATTGAGACCCTCGACAAGCTCATACTGCACATCAGGATGGACCCCAAGCCCCTCTACGCAGAGGCGGAGACCATCGAGGCCCAGCTCAAGAGCGTCCAGAAGCAGACCAAGGCCGGAGGCTCCCAGCCTACGCCGGCGCCCCACATGTACGGATGAGGTCGCAAGGCCACAGGGCCACAAGGGCACACCGTGGAAGACCATGGTCTTCCCGGCCCAGGAAGACCCGCAGGTCTTCCGGGCCCGAAATGACCTTGGGTCATTTGGGCCTAGACGACCCTCGGGTCGTTTGCGGCCTAGATGAGCAGTTGCTCATCCACGGCCTTGACGAGCCCCGAACGACCTATGGTCGTTCTTGCCTCGACGAGCCCTGCTCGTCTTCGGTTCGCTCGTCTGCGGAGGCCACAAGGGGCGCAAGGCCGACCGCACGGGCCCGTGCGAATGTGCCAAATAAGAATGAGGTATGAAATAATGAAAAAAAATAATAAGTACATTATTTTAGCTGTTACGCTTTTAATGTGTATACCGATAATTATTATCGGAGCGATTCTTTTCGAGAGTTCTCAACCGAATATTTTTTCTTTAAAATTTTAAATTAAAATCCAATCCGTAAATGATACCCCATATGTAATTTATATGCCTGTAGTAGTGGATGTTGATTTTCATCCGCTTTCCGAGAACGCCGAAATTAGGATTATTAACGGGACCGGTACCTCAGAAATTAGTACCATCAATGCCACGACGTTCATAAAAATATCATCGAACAATTCAGTTACCTTATTGCTTGAAAAAAAGATAACGGACCCGGAAAAGAAAGGCTATAGAGGAATAATTGTTTTAAACATGATTAATTATAGTTTTGAAAATAGACCGTTCTGCATTTTAGGAATCAATCTGGAATCTTCTGCTTATGTCCAAATCGATATCTTTTTTACTTCACAGGAAACTAAACATGGTCAAGTAGAAACAATAACAGCAAATGAAAGGATAATGGCCGGAATGAATTATATCAATGCACGTTGGTCTACCGTAATGACATAATACGATACGTGGACTGCACCCCGTTCAGCGGACACTCCGAAAAGCGAGTTGGTCACGGGGGGATTGGGGGCATAGCATGCGGGATTTCTTAATGGCGATGATGAAATGCGTGGTCGGCGTCACGGAGGGCCTCAGGGCCGCTTTTAGCACCACCCCAATCCGGAAGCTTTAAGCCTTTGTGATATATATCATAATATCGTCTAAAGTGGGACATTGTGATATAAAATGAAAATGAGCCTTCTCGCCAGGAAGCTGCGCCTCGAGGGCAGGGAGTTCGCCACGGCCGGCGAGCTCAGGGGCTCCTGCCGCACGATGGGCCTGGACTACGACCGCTCGGTGCGGTACCTTCTTTCCCGCGGGCATCTGCTCCGGATATTCAGGGGTATATTCTATGTCCGGAGCTTCGACGAGATGAAGCTGGGCAAGCTGAAGTATTCCGTACAGGAACTGGTCGCGAAGGGCCTTGAGCTCAAGGGCATCAGGAACTGGTACTTCGGGCTCCAGACGGCCCTCAAGTTCAACAACCTGACCCACGAGCATTTCACGGTCGAGTATGTCATCAGCGACACATTGTTCCGCAAGAACCCCGTCGGCATCGCGGGTTACAAGTTCCGTTTCCTGAAGCTCAAGCCCGCCCTCCTCACTTTCGGCATCGTGGGGGACAATCTCAAATATTCGGACATGGAGAAGACCATCCTGGACTTCGCATATGTCTGGAGGTACAATGGCGTGGCGGCGGAGAAGATATTGGCCGACCTTGCTGAATATTCCAATGACGCATCAAGGAACAAGCTCCGAAAATATTCGAAATATTATCCACGGACGGTGCAGGAAATAGCGGAGGGATTGGAATGACGGCGTTCATTGACGAGGCCGGGCGCATTCTGGGAATAGTGCGCAGGGACCTCCTGGAGAAGGATTTCCTCCTCCACTGTATCCTAGCGGGCATCGCGAAAGACGACCTTCTGGGCAAGGAGCTGGCTTTCAAGGGCGGGACGTGCCTGATAAAATCCTATCTCGGGTACTACAGGTTCTCGGAGGACCTGGACTTCACCTGGCTGGACCAGGGCGATTTCGCGGGCAAGTCCAGGACCGCTGTCCGTGTGCAGCTGTCGCACCTTATCAGCGACATCGGCGGACGGCTGCAGGCCATATCGGAGCGGTGCGGGCTGAATTTCGCATGCGAGAAGGGGAACCGGAGGTTCGTCGATTTCACCGGCGGGAACAAGATGGTCACGTTCAAGCTCTGGTACGATTCCGATGCCCTCAAGATGGAATCGTTCATCAAGATCCAGCTCAACTTCGTGGAGCTTCTTAAATACCCTCCTGTCAAAAGGACGATAGCGAGCCTTCTGGGGAAGGACCTCCCCGAATTGCGGGTCATGTTCCCCGACGAGTACAGGCGCTACTCGGCCAAGGTCTCGCTCCTTGCATACGACATCAGGGAGATATTCTGCGAGAAGGTCAGGTCGATTCTGACCAGGACGGGGGCCAAGGCCCGCGATTTCGTGGATGAATATCTAATCGTCAGGCGCTTCGGTATTCGGCCTGATGAACTGATTGGCCCCGTCGTGGACAAGATAAGGTTCATCACCAAACTCTACGCGCGATACAAATCGAACCTAGATAGGAAGAGGCGTCTCATCAGGACCGGCCCGCTTTTCGACTGGGGCCGCGAGCGGGATTTCATGCTTACCGATATGGATGAGCGGGATTTTTCAGCGTTCCAGAAGGAATTCGACGGGTACTTGAAGATGGTGCTGGAAGAGCTCGGGACTTGACATGAATCGCCCCGGCAAATGCTGGTGCTCCCTCGGGATTTTGAGAGGTCGCCGAACCCGGCGACGGGACCCCTCACGAATGAGGGGACGGAGGAAGGCAGGAGCAGGGGCATGACGCCCCCGCGCATCCCGATTACTTCTTCTTCTTCTTCGGAAGGTTGACGACGAGCTTCGACGCCGCGGAGCTGAAGTTCTCGAGGAAGTTCTTGAACTTCTTGTCTCCGGCCAGCTTCTCCAGTTCGCCGTTGTCGAGCCACACGGACTTGCACTTGGGGCAGGCGTCTATCTCGACGCCCTTGAGCATCGTCGTGTCCATGCCTGTCTTGCACTTGGGGCACACGACCTTGCGCGCCTTGGTCTGGTCCACGCCAGTGAGCGTCTTGAGCTCTCCGCGGTCGAGCCAGATTCCCTCGCATTTCGGGCAGGCGTCAATCTCGGCCTTCTTGAGCTTCACGGTGACCATTCCGGTTCCACAAATCGGGCACTTCAAAGTTACCACCGGAAGCGGATATGCCTTGGGGTTTTTAAACTTTGCATATTGACACTTGCGGGTATTGCGTGGGGTACGATTCCAGCCCCATCGCGTTTCATCCGCAAGGATATATTCTCCATCCCAGCCCGCCTGCGGGCGGGAATAGAAGACTGTCGGACGACTCCGATGGGGCCACAATCCGTGATGATACCGACTGGACACCTGGCATCGTTGCATCTTATCCATTCTGCGAGCCGAAGCGAGCAGCAAGAAAGGTGCCCCTAGCTGGTATCAATCGGACGCGAGGTGTCCCGATGGCTAAAACATCAACCCACGGAAATCCCGAGAGCTTCCTTAAAAAGCCCCCCCTTCGTTTCATGTCGAGAATCGACGAACAGGCTCTCTCCCCGTCATCATGCGTGCGTTCGGAGGAATGTCTCCACTTTCTCCCACGTGCCGGATAAGCATATAAGGGGCTCAAGCGCATCCTGATTCCCTTTCCTCGGGGGGAAATGATATGCCGGAAGAGTTCAACCTGGAGAGCCTGACAAAAGCGTGGAAGGAGTTCCTCAAAGACTACCACGAGAAGGACCTGCTCGAGCTCGCCAACTCCTACCCCGAGAAGAGGAGCCTGACCGTCGATTACGAGGACATCGAGGTCTTCGATGAGAAGCTGGCCGTATACCTTCTCGAGCACCCCAACAGCGCCATCTACGCCGCAGAGCTGGCCATCCGCGACAGCATGCCCCCGGATGTCCGCGCCATGGTCAGGAAGGGCGTCCATTTCAGGGTGACGTCCCTATCCACAACCCCTCTGGCATACTCGGAGATAAGGGACCTGCGCAGCAAGCACATGGGCAAGTTCATAGCGGTCAAGGGCCTCGTCCGCAAGGCGACCCAGGTCAAGCCAAAGATAGTTGACGCGGTGTTCCAGTGCGCCCGCTGCCTTGCCGTCGTGCACGAGCCGCAGGGGGACACCATCTTCAAGGAGCCGATAGAGTGCTACAAGGACCAGGGAGGCTGCGGCAAGGGTGCGGCATCCACGAGGTTCAACCTGCTCACCGCCGATGTTACGCTTTTCAAGCCCCCGCCCTATTACCGTGAAACGGCGCCGCCGGAGGGGGAGCCCCCGAACGCCCCTACGCCCCAGGTGGACAAGTTCACGAACTCCCAGGGCTCCATTTTCGTCGACACGCAAAAAATCGAGATTCAGGAGAGCCCGGAGGACCTCAGGGGAGGCGACCAGCCCGAGCGGCTCACCGCGTTTGCGGAGGACGACCTGTGCAAGAAGAGCTCCCCCGGCGACAAGATCATCATCAACGGGATATTGCGAAGCCTCCAGAAGGGCATCGGCCAGTCCAAGACCACATTGTTCGACTGGTTTCTGGAGGTCAACAGCATCGAGAGGGAGGAGAAGGAGTTCGAATCCCTCGAAATAACCCCGGAGGAGGAAACTGAGATCCTCAAGATGTCCAAGGACAATGACCTCTACCACAAGATGGTCCAGTCCATCGCGCCCACCATCTACGGCATGGACATGGAGAAGGAGGCCCTGGCCCTGCAAATGTTCGGCGGGGTGAGGAAGGAGCTGCGCGACGGAACGAAATTGCGAGGAGACATCCACATCCTTCTAGTTGGAGACCCCGGGACGGCCAAGTCACAGCTGCTCCGTTACTGCTCCAATCTCGTTCCGAGAGGCATCTATGCTTCGGGCAAGGCGACGACGGCGGCGGGCCTCACGGCTGCAGCGGTCCATGACGAGTCGGGATTCGGCGAGGGGCGTTGGACCCTCGAGGCCGGTGCGCTCGTGCTCGCTGATAAAGGGCTGGCGTGCATTGATGAACTAGACAAAATGTCCGAGCAGGACAGCTCGAGCATGCACGAGGCCATGGAGCAGCAGCGCATCAGCGTCGCCAAGGCGGGCATCACCGCCACGCTGCAGTCGAGATGCGCGATACTTGCGGCGGCGAACCCCAAGGAGGGAAGGTTCGACGAGCACAGCTACCTTGCGGACCAGATAGACCTCTCGCCGGCGCTCCTGTCCCGCTTCGACGTGATATTCCCGCTGACGGACAAGCCCGATAGGAAGAAGGACGTGGCGCTCGCGAGCCATATAGTGCAGGTGCACATGGCCGGCGAGATCTCCCAGTACAGGAAGAACGTGCCCGACCAGCGCTACACGAAGGAGGATGAGACGAAGGCGATGGCGATAGTGGAGCCGCCCTTCCGTCCTGAGAAGATAAGGAAGTACATCGCATACGCGCGCAGCCATGTTTTCCCTGTCATGACCCCCGAAACGGCGGAAATTATCGAGGAATACTATGTGAACATCAGGGCGCAGTCCAAACCCGACGCGGACGGCGGCGGTGCGGTCCCCATGACCCCCAGGCAGATAGAGGCGCTCATCCGCCTCTCGGAGGCCAGCGCACGGGTGCGCCTGAGCAAGGAAGTGACTTCCGAGGACGCGGAGCGAGCCAAGAAGATAATCGAGTACTTCCTGCGCAAGGTCGCCAGCGAGGGCGGCGGGTTCGACATCGATTCCATAGCGACGGGGGTCAGCCATGCGAGGAAGGACCGGTTCCAGGCAATCGTGGACATCGTCGAGGAGATCGACGACGGACGGGGCGTCACGGAGGAGGACATCCTGAAGCGCACCTCGAAGGAGGGCATCTCGGACGAGAAGGTCCGCAAGGACATCCAGCGCCTCCTCAACGACGGCCGGCTCTGGAACCCCTCGGGGAACAAGTTCAAGGTCATGAGGCGCGAGCAGCGCTGATGGCGCCGGGGACCACAGAATTGGGAACCGGTGTGATGCGCGAGCAGCGGCGATGGCGCCGGGGACCACAGAATTGGGAACCGGTGTGATGCGCGAGCAGCGGCGATGGCGCCGGAAACCGCAAAATCCGGGTTGGGCACCATGAGCGGGATGCAGACCGAGAAAATTGCATCTCCAAGACTATCGCAGGGGCCTGCGGCGGGCCGGACTGGGGCCGGAAATGGGCACAGAAAGGGTAATAGGGCGCCTTGGGTTCTGGAGTCGTGATGAAGGCCACGGTCAGCAAGGCCCCCGGCGCAGGAAAGGCAAATAAGCCCGCCAGGGCTGCCAAGGGCAAGAATGCTCCCGCAGGGGGAACGGGGAAGAATGCCCAGGGTGCCAAGAGTGCGACGAAAGCTCACGGGGCCACCAGGGGGAAGAATGTTTCCAAGGCCGCGAAGGCGAAGAGCATTCTCTCAAAGAACAAGGTCATCTGCGTCAAGAGGCATTGCACGGGCAGCGAGATGCTCATCGCCGCCTGCGACGAGGAGCTACTCGGGAAATGCTTCCGGGACGGGGACCTGAATCTCGATGTGTGCACCAACTTCTACGACGGCGAAAAGGTCGATGTCCGGCTCTTCCTCGAAACGCTGGCGCTTGCGACCATAGCCAACCTCGTCGGGAAGGATACCATTGCGGCGGCCATCGAGGCGGAGTTCGTGGACCCATCCTGCGTCATATGGATAAAGGGCATACCCCATGCCCAGCTGTTCAGGTTGTGATGGCCGTGGAGCGCCTCAAGTGCATAGTTTGCGGCAAGGGCGCGCAGGTTCTCGACAGCCTATGTGACAAATGCATCTGCGAGAGGCGGCGCTTCATCGAGCTTCCGCTGTTCATGGAGCATACGGTCTGCGCCCACTGCGGCAGCACATTCATCGGAAAGCGATGGAAGGACGCCACAAACCTCGAGGAGGAGCTCGAAGGCTCGGTCAAGCGTGCTGTCATGCTGAACTGCCCCGAAGGCTGCAAGATATCGACCGACGTCACGCTCAAAACCGTGGACGATTTCAATGTGGACGCGGTCGCCGAGGCCAAAATTTCAGTCGGAAAAAGATCATTCAAGCAGTCCGGCAAGACCCGGGTCAGGATAAGGCGCGCCGTCTGCGAGCGCTGCTCCCGAGTGCGCGGGAAATATTTCGAGGCAACCTTGCAGGTCAGGGGCGCCGGACGCGCCCTTACGGATAGGGAGTATGAGCTCGTGAACCGCAAGGTGCATGAGAAGGCGATGGGCGCGGGCGACCGCGACAGCTACATCACGAATGAGGATGAGCGCGACGGGGGCCTGGACTTCCAGCTCGGGAAGATATCCGTCGCCAAGGCGCTCTCCCGCTTCCTTGCGGACGCCACCGGCGGCAGGATAATCGAGACCTCCACGCTTGCCGGCCGGAAGGAGGGCAAGGAGCTGTTCCGGGTAACCTTCCTCGTAAGGATACCGAATCTCCAGCCTGGCGATTTTGCGGCGGTGGGCAAGAGGGTGCTCCTGGTCACGCATGTCGGCCACGGCGGAGTATCCGCACTGGACCTTTCGACCGGAAAGCAGGAGGTGCTGGACGAGAAGGCCGAAAGCTGCGCCAGGCGCCTCGGTTCGGGGGAGCTCGTCGAAGTTGCGGTCGTGCTGGAGGCGCGGAAGCCCGAGTTGCAGATAATGGACCCCGTGACCTACGGCACGATACACATCGTGGCCCCGGAGTGGTTCTGGAATGCCCACAGGAAGAACGCCACGGAGAATGTCCACATCCTGAAATCGGGCGAGGATGTGTATCTGGTGCCGCCGGACCGAATCACTTGCGCTCCCACATCTGGATCCTCTGGCCCCTGAGGTTCTGGTACCTGTCCTTGCCCATGTACAGCACCGGGTCCCCTGTCTCCTTCAGGATGCCGCCGTCGAAAAGACCCTCGTCGGCTTGCATCGCGACAATGTTCCCGGCGAACCACGTGTGGTCTCCGAAGACAGCGCCCTCCGCCAGCGTGCACTCGAGATGCAGGTAGCATTCCCCGATTCCGGGAGCCTTCACCTTTTCAGACGGTATGGGTGTGAAGCCCGTCTTGCGCCACTTGTCCTCCTTTTTGCCGCTGACGGAGCCGCAGTAGTGGACCTTCTCGAGCAGCCGGAAGGGCGGGAAGTTGATGACGAACTCCCTGCTGTTCACTATGAGCTCGTGGGTGTAGCGCTTCGGGTGTATCGAGATGCCGTACATCGGCGGGTCTATCGATATCGGGGAGTGCCAGGCAAGCGTGACAATGTTGGGCTTCCCCCTGTCATCCACTGCCGTGACCAGAATGGTCGACAGCGGCGCCGCGAACGTGTAGAATTTCTTCAGATCCTCCGCCTTTATTGACGTTTTGACCATGTCTTCACACTCCTGCAACCGTCTTGACGATCATGAAGAATATGATGTTCCCCACGACGCATGTGAATATGAGGCCGGCGGCGAGATAGACCATGAACGGGATCTGGGGCTGGACCCAGACATACTTCAGGCCGTCCTTCGCAAGCAGCTTGAGCTGCTTGAGCTTCCATTTCCGGTCATAACCGCGGAACCTGAAGTAAATGTACCTGTGCTCCCCGTCCTCGATGCATTCGGAGAGCCAGATGAACTTGCGGGTCCTGGCCTCGGCGATGGGAATTCTGAACGCGAAGGCCATGAGCTTGCCCCTGTCCCCGCGGCCGAGGTTGTACACCAGCATGCCCATGGGCTGGAAGAGCGTGAAGAATGCTCCAGTGAAGAAGATAGCGAGGACGAATGGGCATATCAGCCGGAAGATGCCCGGAAGCTCCATGATGCCCAGGAAGGGAGCGGGATAGAACGGGAGGAGCACCGCCAATGCCAGGAACGCCTTTGCGTCCGCACCACCCGACAGCAGCTGGGCGCGGTAGAAGACATAGGCAAGGAGCATCATGAGAGGCACCGTGAACAGCTGGAGGTGCCGCATCCCCTCCCCCGTCCTGGGGTCGAGGGACCCGACAGCAACCTGCGCTCCCAGGACCACGAAAGCCCCCAGGTTGAGCACTGCGGCCAGTTTTATCCCATCCCCTGCCTTGATATTGTCCCCGAGGACCTCCCCTTCGTACCAGAGGCTCAGGAAGAAGACCACTATATATAATGGCGAGAGCAGGAAAATGAAGCTTTCCCCCTCCGAGACCAGCTGGGCCTCCAGGATGACCAGACCTATGACAAGGATGGCCCACCAGCACAGGTCCGTTACCCGCCTTGTGAGAATGTCCGAGCGGGCGGCAAATAGCAGTATGGCCGCCCCCACGGCGAACCTCGCCATGTCGAAAATCGTTGCAGGCACGGTGAAGTAGAGACGGTGCTACCAATTTAATTTTAGGGAAAATATTTAAAAGCCAACCTGCATCAGGATGACCGATGAGCCCTAAGGGAAAGGACGAGAAGACGGAGGGTTCTTCTGAAAAGAATTCCAAGGACAACAGGTCCAAGACCGGGATAGATGGCCTGGACAAGATACTTGCGGGCGGAATCCCCATCGGCAACACCGTTCTCGTGACGGGCGCCTGCGGCACTGGAAAGACCACCCTCAGCATAGAGTTCCTTGTTTCGGGTGCGGCGGCCGGCGAGACGAGCGTTTTTTTGGCGGTCACGGAGCCCGCCTCCCGCGTGCTCGAGAACATCAAGACCTACGAGTTCTTCAATCCCAAGCTCGTGGATGACAAGAAGCTCCAGTTCGTGGACATGGATGCCCTCTACGAGAAGCTGGGCCTCGACAAGGTGGAGTTCACCTACGAGGACATCTCGGTGCTGCTGAATGGCATCATGGACATAGTGAAGGAGACGGGCGCACGCAGGCTCGTCATCGATTCTATAACAGGCATCTGCTTCCAGCTCAAGACCAGGGAGAAGGTGAGGGACTTCGTGTTCAAGCTGGCGCGCCAGCTCTCCGAGGCCAAGTGCACGAGCCTTCTGATATCCGAAATACCGCCCAGCGAGAACCACTACTCCACGTTTGGCGTCGAGGATGCCGTCGCGGACGGGATAATCGTGATGGGCAATGTGGATCAGAGGGGCTACCTCATGCGCACCCTGCATGTCGTCAAGATGCGGGGGACGACCCATTCGAGGGCCAAGTACGTGATAGACCTCACTCCTTACGGGATAATCATAGTCCCGCTTCTCAGGTCAACGGCGACGGCGGTCCAGCAGCAGCAGTGATAAATTCTAAGGCCAAAAGGGAGTTCCACCTGGTGGCCCCATGGCCGTGTGGCCCTGCACCCTTCTCCCCCGTGACCTTCGCCTGTCGCATCAAAAGGATTATCAGCGCGCTTCATTATTGAGGGTGGAGTGGTACTATGGAACGGATAGAGTGGGACGAATATTTCATGAACATCGCCTACGATGTCGCCCGCCGGAGCACGTGCATACGCAAGGGGCGCCAGATAGGCACCGTCATAGCGAACGAGCTCCACGAGATAGTGGCCACGGGCTACAACGGCAACCCGAGGGGCATGAAGCACTGCTTCGAGACCGGCTGCGTCCGGGAGAAGCAGGGGATTCCCAGCGGCGAGAAGGCCGAGGTCTGCACGGCGGTCCACTCGGAGCAGAACGCCCTGATACAGGCCGGGACCAGGGCCCGCAACGGAACGATATACACGATGTTCAACCCGTGCAACACCTGCGCTAAGATGATAGCCAACGCGGGCATCCAAAGAGTGGTATATCATGTCGATTATCCGGAGAAGATGGGTTTGGATGTTCTCAATCAGTGCGGCGTCAAGGTCAAGAAGCTAAAGGATTTCAAGCGCGCTTCGCCCTGAATAGCGCCCGGATAATTTCGGTTCGGTACCTGCCAAGACCCCCGGGTTTCGTTATACTGGACTGCACCCCGTTCAGTGGACAATTTGCCCTCTGAAAAAATGATTGATAATGGCGGTCCAAACCCAAACGGGTCCAAATCCCCACCGGTCCGGACCCCGGCATTTGCCGGTGTCCCGTGCCGGCCCCCTCGGCGCCCTCGTCGACGGCACACGAATCGCTCAGCTCTCGGTGATGACCCTCGTCACCTGGAACCGGCCCTCGTTGTGGAGCAATGTGAAGAAGTTCGTGTTGTGATTGGTGGCGCGCATTTTCACGATGCGTATTCTCCTTTGGATGTTGACGTCGTCCACCCGCTCCATCTTCAGGTGGACTATCGCATCGGCAAGGTAATCCTCGCCGTAGGAGGAATGGACCTCTCCCTTGGTCGATATCTCGGCGGGCAGGAAGGTCGTCACATTCTGGTCCCTGAGCCACTCGAAGAACTCGAACAGGTCCACCCTGGGGTCCTTGAAGTCCGACAGCACCTCGATGACGGCCAGCGAATCAATGACCATAAGCTCGAAGTTGAGGCTCTTTTTCAGATTGGTGGCGTACATCTTGAAGACCTCGAGCCAGCCCTTCTTTCCGAGCTTCATCTTCTTCCTCAGAAGGGCCAGGTCCAGGATGCTCACGTTATCCTCGACCTCATCGTGCTTCATGCCCAGGCTCCTCATCTGCTGGATGAGGGACCTTCGCCCCTGCTCGAGGGAAACGTAAAGGCCGCCCCTTCCCTTCTTGGCGTTGTTGAAGAGGACGCTGTATGCCAGCGAGGACTTCAGGGTCCCGGGCTCGCCCAGCAGCACCACCACCTGCCCCGCCGGTATGCCGCCCTCCATGTGCTCGTCCAATCCCTTGACGTAGGTTGGAACCCTTTCCGTGACAATGTCGTCCGCCATCCCTTTCCCTCCTTCGGGTCCATCGGAATATGGCCTAATTAAATCTAATGAAGGCTACACGAGCCTATCCATGAACGCCACAATGGCCCGCTTCATGTCCTCGCGGGTTGAATATTTCACAGTGTCCAGGCGGGGCGACGTGTTCCCGGAGAGCATCGCCGAGTAGGCCTCCACGCTTTTGTTGAGAAGGCAGAGCACGGGGAGGTGACAGTTGTGGAGCGCATAGCAGATCTCGTAACCGACTCCCAGGCTGGGCCCCGAGACCTCGGCTATCAGCACATCCGCCCTCTCGAGCCAGAAGATGTCCCTGGCATAGATGTACTGGTCTCCCTTCATGTCGGGCGCCGGGCCGGGCTCCGTGCTTCCGCCTGCGCCCCATGTCAGCTTTCCGCCCGTCTCGCCCCATTTGACGATGGAGGACAGCTCGCTCAGCGAGTCGTGCCCAAGCTCCTCGATGATCTTTATCATGTCATGGAAGTTGTCGACGAATTTGCCGCCGGCGCGCATGGGCCCAGCGCAGTAGACCCTGAATTTCTTCCTGGGCTGCTTCTTGGACTCCTCGACCCGTTGGGGTGGTGGTGGGGCAGAGCGGCGTCGTATTGTGCTCCGGTCCTTCGAATCCTCCAGGAGCTGGGGCCCCAGGCGTCCAGATGCGGTCTGCGACGGCATGTTCATTCCTCCTCGTCCTTCTTCGGCTTTTCAGGCGCGCAGCCGACGTTCCAGAGCTCGTCACCGACAAAGTGAAGATTCTTGATGGCCTTGCCGGGGGCCTTCGAGGCCATTGCATTCCCGTCGACCAGGGCCTTTCCGGCCACAAGGGGCTTCTTGTGCTTGAAATCCCGGACCCACACGAAGTCGCCGACCTTGATGGACGTGTCAGCCTCCGATATGCCGGGGCCCATCACATCCGCGCCGTTGCAGAGGAACTTGATGGCCCCCTCGTCGACTGAAGCGAAGGCCTTCTGGGGCGGCCACTTGAGGAGCCCCCTCACGGTCAGGTAGACCTCGTTGTCCACAACGAAGCCGTATGCGAAGCTGCCCAGCAAAATGACGTTGAAGCGGGGGCCTTCGGCCAGGTCCACGGCATCGTCTTCGGAGAACGTGCTCACCTCGAGGGCCTTCTGGAGGTCCTCGGCGAACTTCGCTATCTCCTTTCTCCTCAGCCTGTGCCTGTGGCGCAGCTCCAGCATGCATTCGTCATCCCTCAACGCGGTAATTATGTTTGCGGAGGGCCGAAGGGCAATCTTAAGATAATCCATCCCGTTTTACGGATTGGGCGATAGCGCGAGAAGCTTTCGCCGATGGATGGACAAATGAGATCACCCAATCCGGAAACAAACCGGCCCTCAGGCCGGTGTGGTTTACTTGGCGTGAATGAGAGGAACTGCTCCCAGTGCGGAAAGCCCGCAGCGACGCTCGTGAGATACAGCGGGGCCCATCTCTGCAAGGGGCATTTCCTGGATTACGTGAGGCGCAAGGTGAGCCGCGAGGTGAGGAGGCAGGTGAAACTTCCGTCGAAGACAAGGCTCGCCGTGGCCGTGTCGGGCGGAAAGGACAGCATAGTGGTCCTGAGGATACTTTATGACCTCCTCTCCCCCAGAAGAGGGACCGAGCTCGTCGCAATAACCATCGACGAGGGAATAAGGGGCTACAGGCCTCCGGCGCTGAAAGTGGTCGCGCGGCATTGCAAGGAAATAGGCGTGGAGCATCACATCATCTCGTTCAAGAAAGCGTTCGGTCTCACCATGGACTCCACGAAAGGAAAATGGGGGGACAGCACTCCCTGCACCTATTGCGGTGTGCTGAGGCGCCATTGCATGAACAGGAAGGCGCGCGAGCTGGGCGCGGATTATCTTGCCACAGGCCTCAATCTCGACGACACGGCGCAGTCCATCCTGATGAACATCTGCAGGGGAGATGTCGAGCGGCTGGCCCGCCTGGGCCCCCACGAAAGGGTTCAGGGAAGCCTCGTGCCGCGGATACAGCCCCTCAGGCAGGTCTCGGACAAGGAATCGTTCCTGTATTCGGTGCTGATGGGCTACGATGTCCATCATTCCGTGTGCCCGTACGCCGGCGAGGCCATGAGGAACCGATTCCGGGAGACCGTGCTGGAGCTCGAGTTCGTTTCCCCGGGCACCCGTTTCTGCATACTCAACTCCTACGACGCCCTCAGGCCGGGCCTCGAGAGCCAGTTCCCGATGGCACTCCTGAGGCCATGCTCCAGATGCGGCGAGCCGTCCGTCAAGGAGCTGTGCGAGACCTGCAAGCTCGTCGAGGCCCTGAAGCGCCGGTGAACCGCCAAATCTTCACAGCAAGGGCGTTGCGTGCTTGGATTGTGCGGCTGCACCCCATGCGCCGCCTCTTCACAGTAAAGATGCGGGAATACAATAAAATAAATGATTCGGCCCAGCGTTGCGGGGCCGGAAAGGTTCTGCGTCTACTTCAGGTCCGAGACTATCTTCTCGAGCTCGTCCGTGGATTCCGTCTTCGGGGGCTCGGCGGGCTCCTCATCAGGCTCCGGCGCCGGCTCCTTGCTCTTGTGCCCGTGGTGGATGGGCGTGTGCGTCTGGGCCTGCACCGGCTGCTCGGGCTCCGGCGGGGCGAGGTCCTCGGCCTTCTTCTTCCTGCCGCCGAAGGCCATCACTGCGGCCGCCACGACTATCAGGACCAGTATCATCACTGCGATGATGAGGGACCATGGCGTGTTGTTTATCTGGACCTGCTTGGTGTAGCGCGCCTCGTTGCCCACGGAGTCCGTCGCCCTGAGCTCGACATTGTGGGCGCCGTTGTCTCCCTCCTTCGTCTGCCATTCGTAGGTGTACGTGAGGCCGTCCTTGCTGCTCATCTCCTTCCAGGCCCCGCCGTCGATGCGAAGCAGGACCGTCCTTATGGATGTGGCTTCCGTGAACACTGCCTGTATGCGCACCTTCTCCTTGTCACCGGCGTTGAACTTCGACAGCTGGGGTGCGGTGTTGTCCACCTTAATGGCAACGGTGCCGGAAGCGTTGTTCATTGCCCTGTCCCAGACCGTCACCGTCACGGTGTACGAGCCGTCCACAAGTTTCAGCGTGTCCAGGAACCCGGCGTAGGTGCCCGGCGTCCCCTCAGTCCAGAGGGGCACTTCCTTGACGACCTTGCCGGTCGAGTCGGCTATGCTGGCGGCGACCTTCCTGATGCCGCCGGTGTCGCTTGCCTGGGCCGCAATGGTCAGGACGCCCGCATAGGTCCTGCCGTCCATCGGCTGGGCGACGCGCAATGTGGGCGGTATCTTCTCGTTGCCTATGTACACGGTGCGGTGCTGGTAGGTCGCCAGTCCACCTGGGTCCCTGGCCCTGACCGTCACCCTGTACTCCCCGTCCTGGCCGGCCTGGGTGGCCCACAGGTAGGTGTAGTTCGTGCCCACGCCCTTCATCACAGTCCAAGTAACACCCATGTCGGTGCTCACTTCCACGGCGGCGAGCATGAAGTTGTCCGAGGCATCGACCTCGACGGGGACGTCCCCTGCGAGTATCTGGCCGTCCACGGGCTTCTTCATGGTCAGCGAGGGAGCCTGAGTGTCCTTCTTGAGGGCGATGTTCTTGTCCGTGGCGTCGGATGAGAACGACATGCTGCCCAGCGTGCCGCCCGATCTGCCGTCGTCCGTTATGTAGCCGACGAGGGTGAAGACGAGCGAGTAGCCGCTGTCGGGCGCTCCCGCGACGCGGTATGTGCCGTCCGCCCTGCTCATCGAGGACATCACGAGCGAACCTGTCTTGGAGTACAGCCCGACGAGCACGCCCGAGAGTGCGGTCCCAGACGCCGCATCCGTTATCTTGCCCGCGACCGCAAAGCCGCCCTTGAACAGCGTTGTGGGTAGCGTCACTGCCCCGGCCATCATGTGATAGCCGTACCCGCCGTTCGTGCCGTTGTAGGTGCGGAAGCCCCAGAGGGCCCCGCCGCTCACCTTGAGCCAGTAGAGGCCGTCGCTCGGGGCGTCCAGGGCCATGCTGCCGTCCGCAGCGCTCTTTCCGGTGGCCGAGGGCATGTTGGTCTGCCTCATGGATGCGCCGCTGCCGTCCTGCGAGAGCCTGTCCACCACGAAGCTTGCGGCCCCGATGGTGACCTCGCCGTCCGCGGCCAGTGCCTGCTCGGCAACGAGCGAAGAGTCTCCGTCCGTGTCAAGGTACATGCCGTTGAAGACGCCGGGCGCTTCACTGTCGACGAGGACGACCTCGAGGAAGTCGGAGCTGTCCCCGTCCCCGTTGAAGTCGGTGCCGGTCCCCTCCTCGGAAAGAGTGCCTGTCCTGAATGTCCCGCCAATCGAGATGTCGTTGGCCGGGCCCATTGCGGCCCTGGTGTAGGCCACGAGCCTGACGCTCGAGGCGTCGTCGGCGATGTTCATGACCTGGTATCCGTTTGCTCCAAGGGTCACGGTGGACAATGAGCCTTCGGTGTTGCCCCTGTCGTCGAGCACGCCGTCGCCGTCCGTGTCGAAATCCGCATAGTCGGCGATGTTGTCGCCGTTGCGGTCAGAGATGGCCACCGTGCACGGAACCCCGCCCGCCGGGATGCTTCCCACCATCCAGGCCGTCGCCTGGGAGGGGAGCGAGCCCGCCGGAGCCAGAGTGGCCGACGCGCCGGTGTGGTCCAGGCCCGATATCCTGTATGAAAGGGCAAGCAGCCCGGTCTCGAGGACGCTTCCGGCCCTAAGGATGCCTCCGTCAGCGTAGGCGTTATCGCCGTCGAGGTCAATGTAGAGCGCATCGTAGATGCCGTCGGAGTTGCCGTCGGAAGCCGCTGCGTTCCTCGCAACTCCCTCCAGAAGAACCGAGCCTGTCCAGACCGTCATTGCCTCAAGTACCCCGTCCGAGGTGCCCGAGGAGGGGCTGTCGTCCCCGGTGAATGAGAACAGGAGCCCGCCGACGCTGGCATCCCCGGATGTCGGGAGCAGCTCGTCGTTGCCCGCCGCAACGATGCCGTCATTGAGCACGCCCTCGCCGAAGGCCTTGTCGCCCAGCGAGAGCTCGAGGGCCTCGAACAGGCCGTCCGAGTCCTCGTCCGCAAGCGAGAACTGGATGTCCTCGTTGGCCATTCCGTCCGCGTTGGCGTCGATTGTGAAGTGGCCGCTGTAGCCTTCCTGCGCCAGTATCACTGTGTCGCTCGCATCCCCCGCGGGGTTGTTGTCGAACGTCACGTTGAACGAGTGCAATCCCAGGAAGAGCTTCGCGGGGGCTGTCACGAGCTCGTCGTCGTTCCACATCAGGCGGCCGTTGCCGTTGTGGCCTTCGCCGAACGTCCAGTCGCCCATGGAGAGCTCCAGTGTATCGTACAGTCCGTTGGAGTTCGTGTCGTCCAGAACGGCGTTGACATGGTCCAGCGTTCCGTCGCCGTCAACATCCACGCTCCAGAACCCGGTGAACCATTCCTGTGCGGTTATCCTGATGTCGTCGTTGTCGTAGCCCGGGTTGTTGTCGAAGTCCACGAAGAAGTTGTAGTTCCTGAAGAGGATGGTCTGGTCCACCGTGAACCGCTCGTCGTCGTGGCCCGTGCCAATCTTTTCGATGGCCCCGTTTGCCAGGAAGGCCGGGTCCTCGGCGAATAGCGTATCGTCGGAGGACAGGTCCACTGTTTCGTATAGGCCGTCAGAGTTGCTGTCGGCTATCGAGAAAGCAACGTTCCTTGCTATGCCGGTCCCGTCGACATCGACGGAGAAGTTGCCCGTGAACCATTCGAGGGCGGTTATCGTCACGTCATTTGCGACCGGTCCCGGATAGTACGTGTGCAGGGCATTGAAGAGATATTTGCCCAGCCTGACCTGTTCGGTCCAGGACAGGACGCCGGCGCCGTTGCTGCCAACATCCGTCTCGTCGTTGGCATCGGTGGTGGCGTTGTCCGTGCCCGCGCCCTCGCCGTAGGTTCCGTCGTCCGTTGTCCATTCGACGGTCTCGGTCATTCCGTCGGATTCCTTGTCGGATAGCGTGAAGTTGACCACATCGTTCGCCCCGCCGTTGCCGTCCACATCCACGGTGAGCGTGCCGGAATAGTAGTTGGCCGTGAGGCGCCCATCGTTCGCCTGGTTGGCGTTCGCCGGATTGTTGACGAAGCTGATTCTGAAGTCGTTGTTGACTATGCGGACATTCTCGTTGGATGTGTAGACGAGGTTGTTGAACGCAAGGTTCGTTTCCGTCTCGTCGTTGTTGTTGGCCACGGCACCGTCATTGGCGGCACCCTGCAGGAAGGTGTTGTCGAGCGAGACATCCATCTGCTCGTAAAGGCCGTCGGAGTTGCTGTCCGACAGAACATAGTACACAGTGTCGTCTGCGAGGCCGTCCATGTCCGTGTCTATGAGCCAGTCCCCGCGGTACCAGATGGTGGAGCGGATGTTGAAGTCGCCCGCGCCGTCCGGGGTCTCGTCGAAGCCGTCCGTCCATTCCCCCGCACCGCCGGTGTATGTGTGGAAGAAAGTGTATGTGTCGAAGAGGCAGTAATCCTCGCCCTGGTCGAGCTCGTCGTTGTTGGCGCCCGTCATATCGTCATTGAGCGCTCCCACTGCGATCTCGCCGAACACTGCATCGTCGGTCGAGAGCTCGAGGGTGTCATACAGGCCATTGGAATTGAGGTCGCCAAGTGCGAAGTTGACGCTGTCGTCCGCCGAGCCGTCGGCGTCCGTGTCGATGACCATGGCGCCCTGGAACCAGTCGAGGCTGGTTATGGTTATATCGGGGTCTGTTTCCGCCGGGTCGGTCGTGAATGTGAATGAATAAGTGTACCGGTTGCCCGCGGTGCCTAGCTGTATGTTGCCGTTGGCCGTGAGCCGCTCGTCATTGTTGGCGTCCACGATGCCGTCGTTGAGCACGCCAGTTCCCCACCAGTTGTCGGTGGAGAGGTCAGCGGTGTCGTAGATGCCGTCGGAGTTGGAGTCCGTGAGGGAGTAATACAGGCCCTCGGTCCCCCAGTCGTTGTCGATGCTCACGGTCAGGGGGTTCGGGTTCCCCTGGCCCGAGTAGCCCCATCTCTGCGCCGTGATCCATACCGACGGCGCGGCAGGAGTGCCGCCGAAGTCCATCCAGAACTCGTAGCGGTTCGCAGGATTATTGTTGTCAAAGTAGACATATGCGCCCCAGCCGTTGACGGACTCGTCGCTGCCGGCTCCCGCCGTAAAGACCTGGCCGTCGTTGACGTTGCCGTCGAACCAGTCCCCGTCATTGGCGGATATGTACATCGTGTCGCCATTATCGTTGTAATCGCCGTCGACGTTGACGTCGTTGAGCTGGAAATTGACGACGTTCGTCGCGCCGTTGCCGTCGATGTCTATCGCCAGGCTGCCGCTCGCGGCGTTGATGGTGCGGGTGTTGATGTTGGCTGCGCCGTTCTGGTTCGTGGTCATCCATGCGCCGCCCCTGGTGTTGGCCCAGCTGGCCATGGCGCCGTTGGGGATGGCCCCGTAGTTTGCGGCCCCGCTGTTACGGACGTTGTTGTTGGGCATGCCGGCCGGGTTGCCGCCGCCGACCGCGCCCCACCCCTCGGTGCCGGCACGGTAGCTGTTGTCGTTCTGGGCGCTCACTGCCGCGGCGCCCTGCGGGCCAGTGGCCAGCGAGGTGGGCGCTGTGAACGAGCGCGGTGTCGTCCCTATCGCTCCCGTCGGGATACTGCTGGCCGTGCCGTCCACGACCTGTGGCTCTGCCAGCATGGCGCCCGCCGGGGCGCCTCCGGTGACCGTGTCAAGCTCGTAACCTGCCGGGGCGATGGACCCGCTCGCAGGCGCTCCTCTCAAAGAGTTCTGGGACTGGGCCGCCGGCGCCATTACGCCGACGGGCATGTGGTCCGTGCTCGTCGTCAGGTTCACGAGGTTTCGGCTCTCGGAAACAGGGCCGCTCTCCACGACCGCTGCCGTCTTTCCGGTCTCGAGATTGATGAAAGGATAAAGCTCGCCGGTCGCCTCGCCGACGTTGTAGCCCCCGCTGTCAACGGTAATTGCTCCCCCTACCAGTCCAAGGACGGGCTGGAGCACCATGAGGGCGGTCAGAATTCCAGCAAGAATCACACGCACGGTTTTTGCATTCTTTATCATAATCAATTCCTCTAAAACAGCATACTTGCATGGTTGTTTATATATATTTGGACGTAGTATTTATTATTATATTTGCAACGTTATCTTGAGGACGGGCGCGGGGACCAATATGGGCGTTTCTTTCAAATTACACCCAAGATGGCCCTGCATCCTTCTCGCCCTTCTCCTTGTCCCGGTCACGGGAGCGGAATCCGGAATCCCCGATGGAGGAACCGGCGACAGCGGGACGGGCGGTCAGTGCGGTCCTGACCTGAATGCGCTCGCAGGCTTCCCTGCCGGGCAGCTCGCCGACCCGGAAATGAGGATTATCGCCACCACGCCGGACGGTGCGTTCGTGGCCGAGAAGGCCAATTTCACGGTCATCCACCTCGAGGGGGACCCATCTACTATTGGAAGGAATCACGGCACCCTTCTGGCGGAGAAGATGCAGCGCGGGATGGATGCGTATGCCCATTGCTCCGAGCTGTGGTACGGCCTCAGCTGGTCCCAGTGCAGGAACCTCGCACTGCCTTACTGGCCCACGGTGCCGTCGGAATACCAGCTCGAGATACAGGGCATAGCCGCCGGGGCGGCCTCCGCAGGCGTCAAGAGCCCGAGCGGGGGCACCGTCGACTGGATAGACGTCCTCGCATACAATGCCGTCTGGGACGTCTGGTGGCGCGTCTCCCAGCCGGGGAACCCGACATGGTGGTGGCCCTTCAGGAACGACGGCGAAAAGACAACCCACCACTGCTCCGGATTCGTCTGCACCGGAAATTACACCGCCGACGGCGGTTTCGTGCTGGCTCAGAGCCTCTGGATGCCCTACTTCCTGCCTCCGGCGCAGGCAGTGTGGTGCGACCTCGTTCCAGACAAGGGCTACAGGATATCGATGCAGCTCACGGCCGGCATGATATGGTCCGGAACGGAATATTACATAAATTCCGAGGGCCTCGTCGCAGCCGAGACAACGCTGGGCGTCGGAGGGCGGATTCCCACGGGAACGCCGGCGTTCGTGCGCGTCCGGAGGGCCATCCAGTACGCCAAGAGCATAGACGAGTTCAGGGACCAGATGCTCAAGGACACGAACGGAGCGTACTGCTCCGACTACATGCTTGCGGATGCAAAGACGAACGAGGTTGCGGTCCTCGAGCTGGGCGGAAGGACGTGGGCTCTTGCAAGGACGAGCGACGGTTTCCTTCCCTCGTGCAACTATCCGTGGGACCCCAAGGTCGCGGAGGAGATGGGCGAGGTGCAGGGGCCCTCCCACGGCTGCTACCCTCGCTGGACGCGACTGCTCGACCTTGCGGAGATGAACAAGGGCAACATCACCTGCGAGTTCGGCAAGGCCACCCTGGGCGACCATTACGATTCCACCGTAGGTGACGAGAACCCGAGCGGGAGGAGCCTCTGCGGCCACGGCGAAAATACCACCCGGGGCTTCCCCCACGGCTCCCAGGACGCCAAGGTGACGAACCGCACCATGGCCAAGAGGATGCAGGCATGGGCGCGGTTCGGGCACTCCTGCGGAAGGCCGTTCTTTGTCGACGAGCACGCTACGGCCCACCCGGACTACGCCTTCGACGACCTGAGGGACATGATACCGGGCCCGTGGGCGACGTTCGGCCCTGTGAACCAGCTTGAGATAAATGTGCGCGATGGGAACGGAGCGCCTGTAAACGGTGCCAGGATAATCCTGAGGGATGTCTACGACGGCTCGAAGCTCAACTACACTGCGGAGAACGGCAAATGCCTCGTTCCCTATTTCCCGGTCGGAGAGTACAATGTCACCGCCATCAGCGGCAATCTCCAGTCGAGGATGCGCGTCGTGATAGAAGGGCCCCGCTCCCTCGAGATGACGCTCAGGGAGGGCTCGGATGCCAATTCGGCATCGACGGGCCCGATACTGGCAGCTGTCGCGATAGCGGTCGTGCTTGCCGCGTTATTATTCGTCAGATCCCGGCGGAAAAAGAAGATGGACCAGAATTGAAACCGCAGACATTCCACCACTTTTAAGTGGCGGGATGGTGGAATGTCGAAGAAAAAAGGCTCAGTACTCGCGCCATCTGGCGTGGCATTTGGTGCACTCGTATATCCGCGTTTCGGCCTCATCGGCGGACCTCGTCTGCCTGAGTATCCAGTATGCCAGCCGGTGGCCGCACTTGGGGCACTCGGCTTCCGAGGTCGTGGGCAGCACATTGACGTCCCCATCGAGCACCACGAGCTCCTTCTTGGTGCTTCTCGTGGTGACGGTCTTCTTGTCCTCCTTGCCAATGCCCTTCTCGGCGCCGCAGCGGGGGCAGCAGAGCACGCCGTCCTTCGGGCGCATGAGCGCCCCGCATTTCTGACAGAACATCGTTCATGCAATGACATTGGGGTATATAGGGATTTGCGAAATAGGACCGACAAAAAATCATCTTCCCGCCGCGGTAAAATGCCCGCGGCGGGGTATCTGGATTATCCTTACTTCATCGGGTTCCCGCAGCGCGGGCAGCTCATCTCCCTCGGGTCCACGGTCATCTGGCACTTGCGGCAGACCTTGTGGGGCTGCGGCGGGTGGGCCATCGGGGGTGCCGGCTGGGCCATCGCCTGCTGGGGCGGCGGCGGCGGATACTGCGGCTGCTGCTGGACCGGCGCAGCAGGGGCCACGAGCACCGGCTGCTCCGGAGGCAGCGCCTGCATGCTGGAGTAGCCGTGCATCCTGGGCCTGTTGATGCGCCTGTAGGCCAGGTAGCCAAGTATCACAACAAACCATCCAATGATGAGCAGCAACGTGCCCACGCCCAGGGGGTTCATCCAGGGGCTGTTGTCCACTGGTTTCTCGGGTGCGGAGCCGTTCGCCATTATGGATATCTCCGTCTGCTGGGTCCAGGTCATGCCGTAGCTGTCCCTGTAAGCTACCGTCACGGACATCTCGTATCTCTTGGACTTGGCGATGTTCTTGTCCACGAACACCTGGTAGACCTGCGAGAACGTGCTCTGGGGCCCGATCTCTCCGACATAGGTCCTCGAGCTCCTCACGGAGAACGGGTTGAGGAAGCCGTCGATCTGGTAGGCATCCACCCTGTCGCCGTTGATGACGTAGCTCTGGGGCTTGTCCCCGGCCGGGTCGTCGAAGGTCACGAACACCTCGCGGGCCGTGTCGAGGCCGATGTTCTGGAGCTGCAGCGTGAGCGGGAACTCCTTGCCTGCCTTGACGTCCTTGGCCGTGTACTCGCCGCTGATGAAGAACTTCGCGGGCGACGGGACAACGCGGACGCTGACCGGTATGACCTTGGTCATGAAGCCGCGGGTGTTGCGGTTCGTAGCGTTGAAGGTGAGCTCGACCTCGTAGAAGCCGGGCGCAGCGTTGGCCGAAAGGTCCGCCTTGAAGTCGACGGTCTGCTGGCTCGATGCCCATACATGCATTATCGATATGGGCTCAAGGCTCTTTGCGCTCGGGTTCTTGGCGTTTATGAACAGCGCGTTGGTGGAGATGCTCTTCGGGAAGCAGGCCAGCGACACAACGACATCATCGAACTGCACGTCCTCCTTGTTGGTCAGCAGTATGGGGAGCGTCACGTCCTTGACGCGGCCTGCCATGCTGATGGAATCCGATAACTCAGCATATACATCAGCAACGGGGTCCGCCACATCGATCTGGACATAGAGGTCTTTTTGCTTGATGGAGTAGTATGTGTTCTGGTTCGTGCTCTTGTAGTCCGTGTACTTGAACGAGCCGTCATCGTAGTAGTAACCGTGGTAGAGCACGCTGAGCCTGTGCTCGCCGGCCGGTATGTACTTGTACACATCGGTCAGGAACATCACCGTGGTCTCGCCGCCGACGGGCATCGTTTCCACGTACAGCTCGGTACCGCTGAACGTCCTGGAACCGTGGCCGTCGTAATACATGCCGCCGTGGAACTCGAAGTAGTTCGATATGTCAATGCCTATGTAGAGCTTGTTCAGGGGGCAGTTGCCGGCGTTCTTGAAGGTCACGTTGACGCCGAAGGTCGTCATCGAGCCCTGGGTGAATGACTGCTTCTGGCCGCTGGATATGTCCAGGAGAGGCGTAAAATCCACGAATATCGAAACGACGGATGTCTCCTTTATCTGGGTGGTCGCACCGCCCGTGTAGCTGTCTTGCCTGGTGTAGCTCAGTTCGAAGTTGTAGTCGTACCTGCCCGCCTTCTTCGACGGGTCGATGCTGAGCCTGAATATGAAGTAGCTCCACCAGGTGGCGTTCTGTATCGTGGCGCTCTTCTGCTCCCAGGTGAACCCGGTGTAGTCGTTCCCGCTCTTATCGGTCAGAGTGCCGACGATCTTGTCGCCCTCGACATTGCGCACGTTGTAGGCGCCGCCGGCGGGGGCATTGATTCCCACGCGCTGGAATGTCTCGCCCGCGTACAGCGTGCTCTTCGAGCTCGGGGGATAGCTGTTGTCGTCGTAGTAGTGCCTTATCTGTGTGTCCATGCCAAGTATCGAGCGCACCTCGACCTGGATGGACTCCTGCTCCGTCTCGTGATAGTATGGGTCGGTCCAGGCCGAGGGCTGGTACTGGTAATCGACCACGAACGTCAGGGTGTACATGCCGCACGCCACTGTGCTTTGGACATCCAGCCTGAAACCGATGAATGTTTGGTATCCTGTGAAGTTGACATTGGGTCCGTTCGTGGAGCCCGGGGTGGTTACATAGAAAGGATTCACGGGGCCGCTGACGCCGGTTATCTGGACTGTCGTGTTCACGAGGGTGGTGGGCCAGGTCGGCTTTGCATTGTGTATCTGTATGGACACTGCCACAGGGTGGTCTCCCGGATAGAAGACGCTCGGGCTGATGCTCACGTTATCGACATAATTGACCTGCCGGCCTCCGGTGTCTGCGGTCACGGCCGGTGCGAACACCAGCAGGGCGCTCAGGACCATCATGGCGGTCATTCCGAAGGCAATGGATTTTCTGTTTTGGCTCATATTGTATACCTCTTGATTGACCAAGGAACCTTACTATGCTGATATAAATCTTATGGGTCGGTTTATAGGCGTTTGCATTGGCGACCAGCGCCATGATACGTGGTGCAATGACATTCGATGTCAATGGGGGGTCATTCTTCCTGGTCTGCGGGAACGGTCTTTCGGAGGCCGTCCCGGACCTTGACCGCGATGCCCCGTTTGAACGCCAGCATCTCGTCTCGGACCAGGAGCGCACGGCCCACGGCGGCCAGCCCGTCCCGCTCGTTTACCACGATGACCTCTTCCATGGGCCTGAGCTCAGGGTCCGCATCCTTCACGAACCTGGAGAAGACGTTCTTGCCCTCAGCGGCGAAGGAGGCGGGCTCATTTTCAACGATGACCCTGAACCTCGGCGACGGGAATGCCTTCAGCAGCCTCTCGGCTCCGGCAATCTTGAGGGAGAAGAAACCGTCCGTGGCCCTGAGCGACAGAATGTGCTTTCCGTCCGCCATCACATTGCGCACGCGGCCCGTGTTGGGCGAAGTCACGAGCTCCACCTTGCCCTCAAGAAGGACATCCGCGGCTCCGGCCCCGAACTGCATGTCCGCACTCAGGCGCACGACATTCATGTCCCATTCCGGGCCAAGGTTCGGCCGGGGCATCTGGGTTTTTGCGGGCTCGGATTGCTGCTTCTCCTCCGGACCCGGCATCTTTCCTGCCGCAGCATCACTTTCTGGACCTGCCATACTTCCTGCAACCACACCCTCCTTCGGACCCGCCGCCTTTTCCGCCACAATTCTCTGCTTGGGGCCGGCCATCATCTCCAGCGCCTCGAAGCTCTTCTCGCCTTCCCATATTATCGACAATCGGGATTTCAGCGAGTGGGAGAAGCGCTTCATCTGGCCGTTGATCCTGTCCTTCGCCAGCGGGTCCAGCTTGGCAGGTATCATCGACTGCGCTATCGGGAACATGCCGTCGAGCTCGAGCGGCACCGGACCGAAGAAGGACGTTACCACGAACCTTGCGTCCCAGCTCTCCAGTATCTTCGAGGCGGTATGAAGAAGGTGGCGCGAGTAAGGTCTGGCGCAGTCGGGGAAACAGACCATCAGGTCGGACGAGGGCATCGTGAACCTTTCAGATATTCGGCGGGACCAGCGCAGCACCTCGGGCCTGAAAGACGATTCCGCTCCCTTGTAGAAGAACGCGCCTCGCCTCGAAAGGGGGGCGAACCTCTCGAGATAGTCCGCATGCTCCCCCAGCTGGGCGAGTGCGGAGAGCAGCTCGGGATGAGCACGACATCTTTCCTCAACGAGTTCCCACAGCGTTCCGTCCAGTATCGCCTGGCGCACCGTGCGCAGCTCCGTGAACGAGACATGGAGGTTATGCTCCGCCAACGAACGTATCTTGTCCTCGGGCGCGAGCTTCCTCAATCTCTGGGGCGTGGTCCCGGAGCAGACGGGGCATGAGCAGGGCAGGTAGTCCAGGTCCTGCAGGGAGCGTGTCCCATCGAGGAACATCATCCTGTCGTCCTTGGCATACTTCACATAGGACGCGGAATCGAACATGTCGCAGCCCAAAAGAGCGCCGAGCGCGAACATCATGGGATGCCCGGCGCCGAAGAGATGGACCGGTCTCGAAGGGTCAACCCGCTTTCTGGCCGCGACGATGACATCAACGAGCTCAGTGAACCTGTAGCTCTCCATCAGCGGCACGACGCCGCCGATGGCCTGGAGACCGCACTCGAGACCAGCGATGGCCTTTGCGGATTCCTCGCGCAGCTCGGGGAAAACCCCGCCCTGCACGGTCAGCACGAGGCCCTGGTCCTTCTTTTTTGTATCGTCTATCTTTCCGATATTCCCATTGTAGAAATGGGCCGAGGCCTCCTTTGCGCGCTCGATGTTGCGGACCAGTTCCGCCGCGGCCTTCTCGCGGGGAGTGTCGGGCGTGGAGAAGATGTCCAGCATCGTGCAGAAATCCGAGCCTATCGCCTTCTGGAAATCCAAAATCTCCGTCTGGGTGACATCGACATCGCCGTAGACATAGCTCTGGAAAGTCCCCGAATCCGTCATGACAGGCCCGTCGAAGCCTATGAGCGAGTGCACCCCTTCCTTCAATGCCCTTTCCCGGAATTCTTCCCGGCCCCGGATGATGTACGAGTTGGTGATGACTATCTCGGTGCCGAACAGTTTCTTCATCTGCGCCGGCGGGATGATCATCTGGCCCGGATGTATCACGGGCAGCAGCGCCGGCGTCTCGATGGAGCCGTGGGCCGTCGTGAGGCGTCCTATCCTCGCAAGGCCGTCCCGCGCTTTCAGCTCGAACGTCGGCATCTCGTTTTCCCTCTCGATTCCCGTATGGACGGGCCGCATCCCGACCATCATTCCCGATACCCGGACCGAGGCTCGGCATCTCACTTTGCACCGTATGTCATCCGGGCTAGTATGGGAACGCCCGCCGCAGGCCTCAGCGTCCCTTCCTCAGCTGCTCGTGGCAGAAATCCCACAGGAGCGCAGGCTCCCCGCGTATCGTGGCGCGTATCCAGACGCGGAGGGGCTCCGCGAGCGCCTGCTTGAGGCCATGGACCGTGAACTTGCCGGCAGATTCGTTGTAGATGATGTAGCTGTTGTGGGCCGTCACCGCGGTGGCCTTCTCGTACTCGCGGCCTTCCTCCAGGACCAGGCTCACGGTGATGAAGGCGGTGCCTGCCAGTGTCCTGAACTCCGCCTTCAGGCTGTGGCGGAAGGGGAATCCAGCGTCCTCGAGGATTATCTCGCTTACGCGGGCGAAGTTGAAGCTGTCCCGGAAGCGGTACTTCTTCCCGCCCTCGTAGATTATGAAGTCCCACTGCCACGGGCTCATCCTGAGCTCCTTTCCGACATCGACGGCGAAGCGGATCCATATGTTGAAGAATATGTCCAGCAGCTCCTTGGCTATCCTGGCCTGCTCGTGCTCCCCCAGCACGTCCTCCAGCTTTCCGGTCTCCTCGGAAAGCAGCCGGGTGAGACGTTCGTCTAGCGTCCTGACCCCCGATACAGGGGGCCTCCCGCGCTTTGCGCGGACCTTGACTGCCTTCTTCCGGCCAGGCTGGACCTTGCGCAGACTCATGGGACCACGGACGGAAAAAGGGGCTCTTTCTTTAATAATCTTCCTGAGCCGCCGCCGCTTTCCCCTCAATATGTGCACCGATAGTTTCTCTCGGTGACAATTAGAAAATGGACCATAAGGCTATTTTACTGGTTTCTCCTTTGCTAGTCACATGATGGGGAGAAGGGTACTGGCAATACTATCCGTCCTTCTGTTCCTCCTTGTTTTTCCCTCCTCGCAGGCCCATATTGACCCATATTCCGGGCTTCAGGAATGCTTCGTGGGCGGATATCTCGAGTTGGACGTTGCACTCTCTCCGGGAACCGCCAACAACTCCGCGACGGTGACATTACCTCCCTATTGTGTGGTCAGGAACGCCACGCTGGACGTCTCGGGCGTCGAGACCGGCGCCGGCCAGCCTTCGAACCTGACAATGAGGCTCGGGTCGCGCGAGGTGTTGTGGGGCTTTGTTCCCGGACTGAACCGCGTGAGCTCGTTCTCCGACGGCTCGTCCAGCAAGTCCTACACGCTGGCCGCCGGCGGGAAGGGTGTGGCGGACATCGTCCTGCCAAGGAACGCCTCCTCCCTTGACCTGAGCATGACTCTCGCCGGAGAGCCGGGGAGCCTCGGAGCGGGCACGGTCACGAACTACCAGATGGCCGGTCCTCCGGCAATCGCGGACGACAGGGTGAATGTCCATGCTTTCTCGAGGCTCACGAACCAGCTCTTCGTGGGCACGCAGGGCGGTCTCACCGTCCTCAACCTGACAACGGGCTCCAGGAGCGACTTTTCGGATACGGGCACGAGCTGGCACAAGCTGCCCGGCAGGAATGTCCGGGACCTGTTCTTCATCGAGGAAAGGGCGCTGCTCCTGGTGGGCACGAACGGCGGTGCGGCGGTGATCAACCTGGCGGCGAGCACCACCTCTCAGTACACGACGGCGACGATGCCCGCCCTGCCGAGCAACAATGTCGAGGGCGTGGGGTACGATTCGCTGCGGAGCATGGCGCTCATCGCCATGAACGGGGCGGGGCTTGCGCTCATTAATCTGTCCTCCAGCGCGATGACAGTCTACAACAGCCTGTCGACACCGGCGGTGCCGGACGACGGCATATGCATTCTCGCCTGCCCGTCCAGGGGGCGCATTTTCTACGGCTCCGACACCAACGGCGTTGCGATACTCGACATATCCCAGAACCCCGTCACGGTCGCAAGGTACACTACCGCATCCAGCCCGTCCCTCGTGACGAACGTGGTGCGGCAGGTGGACTACTGCGCCTCGTCCAACACCATGTATGTAGCCTCCCATGGCGGCGTCACCGTCATCAACCTCACGAGCAAGGACAAGAGCACACTGACCGACACCACGACGCCCGCGCTCGCCGGCGTGCTCCTGGAATCATTGTACTACGACCAGGGCTCCAATACCCTCTTCATCGCGACCGGCTCCAGCGGCACCAATGGCAAAGGTGTCCAGGTCGTCAACATGACGAGCAAGCAGATGACGACCTACAACGCCCTGAGCACTCCTGCCCTTCTGGGCGACAACGCCCGATACGTGAGCTATGACGCCGCAATGATGAGCCTGTTCGTCTCCATGACGTCCACGGGCGGCGCGACGAAGGGCGGCCTCACCAGAATAGATCTCGCAACATGGCCGTCCAATGTCAGCGTGGACATCGGCAACGACGGCAGCGCCGAATGGGCCCGCATCGGGCCGCTCTCGGCACCAATGAGCGTCGGGAACCTGTCGGCCGCAGCGCAGGCCCGCCTGGCCTCGGCGGCGCCTTCCCGCGACACCTACGGGAACGAGCTGGTCACGGTACCCGTGGCGGTCTCCACCGCCCAGGCCGGAACCCTCACCCTAAGAGGCGTGGACGCAACCTACTCGCTCACGCTCCACGTGAACGGGCTGGCGGCGGCCATGAACGGCTTCATCGGGAACCTCGCGGCCGGGGCCAACATAACCATCCCCATCAACATCACGAGCGCCACGGCTGGCACCCTGAGGCTCTCGAACCTGAGCATAGGCTACGATGTGGTCCCGCCTCCCAACCAGGCGCCCCTCATCAAGAGCACGCCCCCCGTTTCGGCAATAGCGGACACGCAGTACCTTTACCAACTGATAATCGAGGACCCGGACGGGGACGCGACGGCCTACGCCCTGGCGAAGGGCCCGGCCGGGGCGAACCTGAGCACCTCCGGCCTCCTGTCGTGGACGCCCACGAAAGCCGATGCCGGGAAGCACGATTTCAGCGTCAATGTCACGGACGGGATGGCGACGAGCCGGCACAACTGGAGCGTTAACGTTTCAAGCGTCGCGGGCAACAACCCGCCTGTCATCACATCGTATCCCATCACGGCGGCCGTGGTCGGCGTGGAATACAGGTACACCGTCACGGCAACCGACGCGAATGTCGGCGACAGCCTGACCTTCAGCCTGGACATCGCCCCCGATGGGATGGTCATCAACTCGGCGAGCGGGCTGATAACCTGGGTGTCCGCCATCGCGGACGCCGGCACCTGGCAGGTGAGGATAAACGTCACGGACAGCAAGGATTACACCCTGCAGAGCTACAACCTCACGGTCATCCAGGCGGGAATGAACAACCTGCCCCAGATATCGAGCTTCCCGCCAACGAAGGCCACGGTTGGCGTTTCCTACACTTACCAGATAAGGGCGACGGACATGGACGGCGACCCCCTGACATATGCGCTGAGGATGGCCCCGACGGGCATGAACGTGGACCCGAGCGGAAAGGTGTACTGGACCCCCAGCACGGACCAGATGGGGGAGACCTGCGTCCTCCTGCATGTCATGGACGGGAAGGGCTACACCGCCCAGTCCTTCTCCGTGGTCGTGCTGGCCATCAACCATCTTCCTGTGGTGACCACGACGCCCGATAAGAAGGTCAGGGCGGGCCATGAGTACACCTACGAGATAAATGCAACGGATGTCGACACCGGCGATGTCCTGACTTTCTCCATAGAGAACCCGCCGCCCGGCATGACCCTCAACAACACCACCCTTCGCTGGAAGCCCAAGAGCGAGGACCGGGGCACCTACTTCGTCAAGATAAACATCTCCGACGGCCGCGATTTCGTGCTCCATGAGTATTACCTCACCATCACGGCTCCCGCGGTCAAGCCGACAGGTTCGGACATGGGCCCCGCCTATGCCGCCGTGGCGGTCATGCTGGCCGTCATCATCGGCCTGTCCTATTTCATACTGGTGAGAAAGAGGAAGGCCGCCCCCGTCGCTGCCGTGTGCCACCCGGACTTCTCCATGGAGGACATCTTCATGATATACAACGACGGCCGCCTGATGCGCCACACCACCCGCCGCATCAAGCACGAGATGGACAAGCACATCCTCACCAGCATGCTCACGGCCATCCAGAACTTCGTGGAGGTAGGCCTCTCAAGGGAGGAGAAGGCGCCCCTCGGGAGCATGGAGTACGGCCGGAACAAGATCATGTTCGAGCGCGGAAAATACTGCGTGATAGCGGTGGTCATTTCGGGAGGCGAGCCTCCCGAGCTGCGCGGGCTGATGAAGCAGACGATGAGCAACATCGAATCCGAGTTCGCCGTGACCCTCGAGAATTGGGACGGCGACGCCAAGAAGGTCGAGGGTGTCGACAGGTTCATGACGCAGCTGAGCGAATACCGGCCGGACGCTCCGAAACCGGAGAAGATGCTCTCGGAGGCCGAGATAAACGTGAAGCTCATGGCCGAGGTCGAGTTCTTCCAGGGCTTCGTGAGGCTCAAGGTGGCCGTCAAGAACGACGCAGATTCCGTCATCACGGATGTGAGCGCCAAGATGGTGTTCAACGAGGAGGTCCTCAAGCTCTACAAGATAGAGCCCTCCTATCAGATGATGGGTCGCGAGGTCCAGCTGGGGAACATAGGCCGCAAGGAGAAGAAGACCGTGGCCTATTACCTGGACCCCCAGATATGCACGGAATCGTACGTCGACGGCGCCCTCTCGTTCAGGGACCACAAGGGCGAGCTCAGGCACCTTTCCATGAAACGGAAGATGGTCTCGGTCGTGTGCCCGATACTCAGCACGGACGAGAACGTGAACGTCGCGATGCTCAAGCGCATGCTCAAGGACACGCTGGACAAGCAGGACCGCAAGCTGTTCCGCATCCCTGATGGCATTGACGCACGAAAGGCCTTCCAGCTGTCCAAGTCGGCGGTCCAGGGGCATGACATGCGCCTCGTCCGGGAGTACATCCGCGACCTCCCGTCGGTCCAGCCGGGCGACAAGCCCACTCTAGACTCGGAGGTCTGGTACTGCGCCTCCGTGAAGGGAAGGGAGGACAAGCTCGTGGTGCGCCTGGGAATATCCGAGAGGGACCGCACCGTCGAGTTCTTCGCGGCGTCGACCAGCCTGCTCGTGGTCACCGGGATACTCGCGGAGCTCAAATCCGACCTCAACAGCGAGCTCAAGAACGCCGGCGCTGCGGGCGTGGAGCTCCTTCCAGGACCGGAGGCAGGGGAGGGAGCGCCCCTTCCGGACGCGCTGTCGGGCAGCCAGCTGGAAATGGACGAAGGCGCCAACGACCACCCGAGCCCGCCAAGCCCGTCTGTATAGGTCACCTGGCCCTCCCCGGTTCTTCCGGCGCACCGCCATGGCGCAACTTCGTTTTCCCGCGCCCACCGTTCGAAAAGACGGAGCGCCGTTCAAAAATTTCCGCCATGAACAGTGAGTCCTTCCGTTACATGAACTTTTATATCTATGAATAGGGATACAGTAAATTGCCCAGAAAGGTGGTAGAAATGAAATCCCTTGTTGATAACGCACTCGGAAGAACGGGTCTCCCGGAGCAGGTTCAGCCACAGGCGCCAACGACGCCGGACGATAAGGAACTGATGGAGCTCATCGAAGGTCTGAAGCTCTCCATTAAGGTCTATGGCTGTGGCGGCGGCGGCTCAAATACGGTCTCAAGGCTCATGAACGCGGGCGTAATCGGCGCAGAGCTCATCGCCTGCAACACGGATGCCAGGCATCTTCTCAACACCCAGGCCCACAAGAAGATACTCATCGGCAAGAGGCTCACCAAGGGCCTCGGCGCCGGCGGCGAGCCCCACATGGGCGAGCAGTCCGCAAAGGAGGCCGAGGATGAGATCAAGAAGTCCCTCCAGGGTGCGCACATAGTCTTCGTGGCGTGCGGCCTCGGCGGCGGGACCGGAACGGGCTCGGCGCCCGTCGTGGCCCAGCTGGCCAAGTCGGCCGGCGCCATGGTCATCGCTTTCGCAACCAAGCCCTTCAAGGGAGAGGGCAAGCGGAGGATGGAGGAGGCCGAGATGGGACTGGCGAGGCTGAGCTCGGTCGCCGATACCGTCGTGGTAATATCCAACGACAGGCTCCTCGAGATGGCCCCCAAGCTGCCCCTCAACCAGGCGTTCCTCGTGCTCGACGAGCTCCTCATGGACAGCATGAAGTCCATAATCGAGCTCGTGACCAAGCCAGGGCTCGTCAACCTCGACTACAACGACCTGAAGACCATAATCGACGGCGGAGGGGTATCCGTCATGGGCCTCGGCGAGTCGGACGCTTCCGGCGGCGAGAGGGTCGATGACGCTGTGAATGCGGTTCTCAACTGCCCGCTCCTCGAGTACGATATCAAGAACGCCACCGGTGCGCTCGTCAAGATAACCGGCGGGCCCGACATGACCTTGGCGGAGGCCGAGAAGGTCGCCGAGATCATCCAAAGCAGGGTCAACCCGAACACGCGGCTCATCTGGGGCGCCTCCGTGGACCCGGAAATGAAGGGCATCGTAAAGGTGATGCTCGTCGTCACGGGCGTCTCATCGAAGCAGCTTGTGGGCAGGTCGGACCGCACTGCATTGCAGTACGGCGCCCGCTCGGGCTCCCAGCCAGGGAACCTCGACATGGTCAGGTAACAGGATATTTGGGCCCCTTCCTGCAAATGGAAGGGGCAAGAATCATTTTTTCGATTTTAATATTATCCTATTCGTGAAGAGGGGCGGCTCCGTCCACGCCTCGCAGACGAAGATACCGCCCTTCCAGCCGGCTCAATTTGAATTCCGGCATGCCGCCGCACGCCGGTTATCCCCGCGGTGGTCATCTGATGGTCCCGGAAGCGCCGCAGCGCGGGCACCGGATCTTCTGGGGCCCCGGGGTCCTCTCGACCTTGAAGCTGTTGCGGCACTTGGGGCAGTTGATGCTCCTGAACTGGGCGGCCGCCGTCGGCTGCCTGTAGGCCACCGGCCGGGGAGGCTCGTAGGCAGGCTCCGGATGCGGTTGATGGGGCTCGGGTGGCTCCTGCGGCGGCTCGACCGGCCTTTGCATCTCGGAGAGCATCGCCGGCGCCACAGGCCTGTAAACGACCCTCTTGCCGCCCCGTGCCGCCTGTATGCTTCCGGAATATTTGCCTCGTATGTAGAAGAAGAGCCCCAGAGGCACGATTATCATGAGCGCCGCGAGGAGCGCCAGGGCCAGAGTGAAATCCGGGTCCCTGGACACGTTGTAGTTGAGCAGCACGTACTGGGGATTCTCGAGGGTGATGTTCACGACGGCCTCGCTGGAGTATGATATGCCGTCATAGGCCCTTGCAGTTATCCTGTGGACCCCGTTCGAGAATCTGGACGTGTCCAGGAGAATGGTCCAGCCGTCCGTACCAATATTTGCCTGAAGCCACTGGCCAGAATCGAATTTGACCTCGACACGGGCGACGCAGGGTGCCTCTGGTGCGCTTGAAAATATTCCGTAGACATAGATGCTCCTGTTGACCACCTGTCCCTCGGACGGGCCCGTTATCCCGATGACTGGCAGCGGCGGCCGCGGGGCTCCCCTGACCATCACCGAGAACTGCTGCTCGGATATCGCCTTTCCGTCCGAGACGGTAACTATGACGGAATGGTTCCCGGTCTGGTTGAAGCGGGGCCTCCAGCGGACCGTCCCGGTCTGGAAATCGATGTACATGCCGTCGAGGCTCGTCCTTAGGGAATAGGTGAGCTTGTCACCGTCCCGGTCCGAGGCCACCACCTGATATACGTACTCGTAGCCTGCAGATGCGTCCGACGGAGGAACTGACGAGATTTCGGGCTGCCTGTTGGAGCCAGGGGTCTCGTTCTTCAGCGTGAACTTCCACACGCCCGAATCGCACGAGCCCCTCGTCGTGTTGGTGCCCGATATGGCCTCGGGGATGACGGTCCAGAAGTACGTCCTTCCGGCCGTCAGGTTGGATGCCCGAATCACCGTCGTCGGGTGGTTGACCCATGCGTAGAACGCCTTTCCCTGGCTCTCGTCCAGATAGATATGGTAGCGACCCTGCCCGGAAATCAAATTCGACTGGGTCCATCTCAGCTCGACGATGCCGGCGGGGACTGTGGAGCCGTTCAGGGGCGCTGTCAGCGTCACCACGGGCGGCCCGGGAGGGGGACCCGCTGGAACTATCCTGAAATGGACCTGGGCCGGGTTGCATGTGCCGTTCTCTTTCCCGTCATTGGGATACATCCACCACGTGTAATTCCCATATGACAGGTTTTGTCTGATGTAATGGCTCGAGGAAAGCGTAAGGTCCTCGACATGGCCGTCAGGATACTTGAGGTGGAAATTGAAAACGAGCGGGTCCCCGTCGGGGTCCGACGCCGTCCAGTTGAAATCGACGGTCGTGCTGTAGATGACCTCTCCCTCATAGGGCGTGCTCAGGGTCGCGGTCGGCGGGCTGTTGATGTCCGGAAGGAGATACTTGATGGTGATGCTCTTCAGATGGATGGTGCCGGCCGCTCCTGAATAGAAACCGAGCGGTATTGTCACGTTCCCCGGCTGATGAGTCCCCTGGAGGATCCCGTTGATACAGCTCGAGAGGTTCGATGTGGTCAGGTTCGACTCGAACTGGACATTCAGGCTCAGTATGCTCATGGTGCCGTTGCTCGTGGCCTTGAGCTCGAAAGGCACCTGGACCATCATGTTCCCCCAGCTGTCATCCACGCCGGCGGTCGAGGCAAGATAGCTCTCGAGCCGGGCCCCGAGCCCATTGACGGACGCGGTGCCGCAGAACAGGCCAGCGGCCTGCCAGTCAAAGACGCCGTCGCTGCCGATGTCCAAGAAAGGGTCCAACAGACCGTCGGTGTAGATGGTGAGCGAGGCGTTGACTATGTGAGAAAGGGCGGGCAGTTTGAGATGTATTGTCGCCGGGATGCCTGCCGAAAGCGACAGGTTCCCGCCGGTGGGGACCTCCTGGAAGCTCTGGGACCTGCCCAGCTCCCCGTGCGCGTACATCCATAGCCAGGTGTTGTTGATGCTCAGGCCGGGGCTCACCGGATAGTGCAGCCCTGTATAGTCGGGCAGACCGCCGAGCGTGAATCCCGCATATGTGACGACGGCTCCGGATGGCACGGTCACGGAGGTCGTATTGTTCCAGCCAGGCGCGTAAAATGAAATTTGCTTCTGCGCGTCGCCGTCGGAGGTCGTGGTGGTGCTGCCGGCCGAGGCGCCGGCATGGAACGCAGGGACCACGAGGAGCACAAACAGCGCAAAGCAGAATCCAGCCTTCCGGGAACCGTCCTTCACCGACGACACCGTGCCTGACGATAACATGCGCAGGCCGATATTTATAAATTGGGTGGATAGGAAACATATATAAGGCACTAACCAATTCGAACTCATCCAACGGAGGAATTAACGAATGCCGCGCAAACCGGGAAGGATGTACCGGGAAGAGAAGAGCCAAGCCTACTGCCAGCGCAAGTACATGGGAGGCGTGCCTGCCAGCCGCATTACCCAGTTCGAAATGGGCGTTGCCAGGAAGGAATTCGACCTCACTCTCACCCTGATAGCCGAGGAAAGGTGCCAGATTCGCCATATCGCCCTTGAGGCGGCCCGCATATCCATAAACAGGGAGATATCGAACTCCGCAGGCCTCGAGGGATTCCACATGAAGGTCCGGATATACCCTCACTGCGTCATCCGCGAGAACAAGCAGGCGACGGGCGCGGGCGCGGACCGTGTCTCCATGGGAATGCGCGCATCTTTCGGAAAACCCGTGGGAACGGTAGCCCGAATAAAGCTGGGCCAGAAGCTCATAACCCTCAGGTGCAACAAGGAGCATTTCAAGTCCGCCAAGCTCGCTCTTCGAAGGGGCGGCATGAAACTGCCCACGCCCACCAGGATGATAATCGAGAAAGGAGCAATGCTGGTCGCGTAATCTTTTTTCAGACCGTTTCGCCGGTCTCATTCAGCTCTGATTGGGCCTTCTCGATGCCCTTCTTGGCGCCCAGCTCCTCGAATATCCTCAGCGCCTTGGCGATGAGCTCGCGGGCCTGCTTCCGGGCCCCCTGCATCCTGCACGAGACCCCGAAATCCATCAGGCGCTCCGCCATTGAGAAGGGCATGTTGAGCCCCTCGATGATTCGGATGCTCTCCTGGAAGCTCTTCCTCGCCATCTCCCAGTTCTCAGCGTTCCGGTAGATGATGCCGCGGGCCGCGAGGTTGGATGATATCATCAGCCTCTCGTTCAATTTCTCGAATATTGCCATCGACTGGTCGAGGTAGTCCATGGCCTTCTCGACGTTCCCTTTCCGGCCTATGCATTCCCCGATGCTCGACAGGGCAAAGCCCACTATCCTGACATTTCCGGAACGGTAACCGGCCTCGACCGTCTTCTCGAAAAGCGCGATGGCCTCGTCGTAGTGCTCCAGCTTCATCTCCACATTTCCCAGGTTGTTGTACGCGCGCGCCATCTCCAGCGGGTCGTCGATATCCTTCGCCCTGGCGAGCCCTTCCTCGTGATGCTTCCTCGAGGTCTCGAATTCGCCAAGGTCGTAGTACACGTTTCCAAGGTCTATTGTCGCCATTGCGGCAAGGCTTTTTTCTCCAAGCTTCTCCGCCAGCACCCTGCCCTTTCCGCTGTGCTCGAGGGCCTTGGCATATTCGCCCCTCCTCCAGTTCACCTTTCCCATGGCCGAGTAAACGCGGGCAAGCCCGCCCTCGTCGCCGGTCCGCTGGAATATCTCGAGGCTTGCCGCGTAGTGCTCCGAAGCGTCCTTCCATTCGCTCCGCTTCTCGTAGATTTCGCCTATCCTGAGGTGGCTGAGGGCCACCATGCGCTCGTTCCCCCATTCCTTTCCAAGGTCCCCGACCTCGCGGAACTCGGCGAGCGCCCTGTCCCATTCCCCGAGGTTGAAGTCCACGCTGCCCAGAGCGAGGAGCACCTCCTCTTCCAGGCTCAGATTCTCCGGGGACGGCTCCAGCTTCCTAAGCGATTCAAGGGCCGATCTGTAGAAGTAGCCGGCCTCATCGAGCGCAAGCGAACCCAGGGCCTTCCGGCCCGCCTGGAGGAAGTACTTTGCGCACTTGGCCAGGTCCCCCGCGGCCGCATAATGGTGCGCAAGCACGAACGTGTGCTCGTCCAGCTTGTTGGGATGGGCGGCCTCTATCGCGCCGGCGACCTTCCTGTGCAATATCCTCTTTCGGGAGCGGGAGATGCCGCCGTACACCGCCTCGCGGAGCATGTTGTGAGTGAACCGCAGTCTGACGCCGCTCCTGTCCTCTATCACAAGCTGCGCCCTCACGAGCCTGTCGAGCGCATCCACGAGGGCCTCCTCCCTCATCTCGGATATCCCGCGCAGCATGTCGAGCGAAAATTCCTGCCCCACGACGGATGCATATTCGAGGACCTTCGCGGCGTCCGGGTCCAATCGCGCGATGCGCTGGTCTATCACGCTTTTGACAGATGATGGAACGGTCAACTCGTCCAGCCCTTTCTTGAGCTGACCGGACGGGTCCGAGGGGTCGAGCACACCCTGCTCCGTCAGCACCTTCACGATCTCCTCTATGAAAAATGGATTCCCGTCCGTCTGGTCGTGGAGCTTCTCCGCGAACATTTCCGGGAGCTCCTTGCGCCCCAGCAGTCCCATGAGCAGCCTTCTCGTGTCGTCGAGACCAAGCCTCTTGAGCTCTATCGTCTCCACAATGGTCTCGCGGCGGATCTTGGTGAACGCCTCCGTGAGTGGATGCGGCCTCCCGTGGACCTCCGTGAGCTCCTCAGGCTGGTAACCGGCGGCTATCAGTATCCTCGAGCCCTTCAGGCCCCGGACCACGAAGACAAGCAGCTGGACAGTCGCGCTGTCCGCCCACTGCAGGTCATCGAGGAAGAACAGCAGCGGTTTCCCGGCGGCTATGCGCCTGAGCGCCGTGGAGACCTCCTCGTACATCTTGTCCCTTTCCTTGCCTATGTCCGTTGCACGGACATGGTCCGCCGCCCCCCTTCCGTGGGTGTCCTCGATGCCCATTCCCAAAAGGCTCAGAGGGAGCATCTCCCCGTCCGGGGGCCCATTTCCCTCATCGCCGGCGGGAGCGGCCGAGCGCGCCGTCCCGAAGTAATCCCGGAAAGCGTCCCGGAACGGAAGGTACGGGTCAGCGCCCTCCTGGTAAAGGCATCTGCCCTGGATGAAGACGATGTCCTTCCCGCGTGTCCAGTTCACGA
>Ga0315283_10000107_pt1 | contig 48285 bp, 70 predicted proteins | sample YL17G09_0_MG_FD_204541 | JGI IMG/M metagenome (GOLD analysis project Ga0315283, IMG submission 204541) | Sediment microbial communities from Yellowstone Lake, YNP, Wyoming, USA - YL17G09_0 | ecosystem: Environmental > Aquatic > Freshwater > Lake > Sediment | place: USA: Wyoming | collected...
TATCAATCGGGTACTGCCACGGTTGCCGTCTCTGGGACTAAGACGACATTCCCTAGTCTTTCGATCGCCTATACCAAAGTAGGCGACATGGTAACAGTGACCATGGAGTCTAAGGGCGCTGGCTGGACGACGACGAAAAATAACAATGGTGGTTTTGTAGTGTCAGGTATCATCCCGTCTACGTTGCGACCGGGTGATATTATAAATGTTCAAGTACAACAAAATAGAAACGGAACTATAGGTATGGGAATAGTTAGGGTGCAGTCTAACGGAGACTTAGAATTTTATAGAGATGCCGCATTTAACGACTTTCTCGATAACGATACTTGGCAGCTACAGAACCGCCAGACTATTAGCTACAACGTCACCGCACCATAACGAGTTAACCCATGATCATTGAATCCTGCAATTCCAGCATCGTCAGAGTAGCAAACCAGCTATCTCTAGGTGCTGACTTTGTTTCTTCAGTGATCGACTTCAGAGACTCTAGCCACTGCTCCATCCAAGTCGTCTGGTCCGGTGTGGATCTCTACACCGGGTCATTCAAACTCTACGGAAGTCTGCTGCGAGACGAGTCATCGTTCACCGACAACGACATCGACCATAGCCTCTACGTCATCGAGGCTGGCAAGACGTCCAAGATGTGGATCTACGATCGCTTGTCGTTTCGCTACGTCCAACTGCGTTGGACCAAGAACACCACCACCACGGGCACAGTCGACCTCTGGGCACAAGGAAAGAAGGTGTAGACCATGGCTATCGGCATCCTTCCCGTCAGACAAGTCGACGCCTTCATCCAGTCGGGTGGTAGCGGATCTACGGAGGTTGCTGGTGCTTTCTTCAGGTCCGTCTATGTTGAGCCTGACGCGACTTTGATCATCGACCCTGACACTGCCTTGGTCTTGACCATAGGCGGCTTTCTTTTAACGATCAGCCCTAGTGGCGTGGAGATCCTTGTATGACCGTCGCTTCGATACTTCGCTTAGGTCTTGGCGACGTACCCGCCACTCCACCGACTGGCTACATCTACCTTTATCCAAAGTCCGACGGTCGGCTCTACGGCAAGGACGATAGCGGCGTTGAATTCTCCATGGGGTCTGCCGCAGCGATCGACTGGATCGTCGGCCTCTCGACCAACGGCCTAGTCACTAAGACTGCGACCGGGGCCGGAACTACCAGGACGATTCAAGCGGGCACAGGTATTGTCCTGACTAACGGCGGTGGGATCGCTGGTGATCCCGTGGTTGCACTGGCGACAATCGGAACAGCGGGCACCTACATCAAAGTCACCATCGACGCCTACGGTCGCGTGGCCAGTGCGACGGGACTATCCGCTGCTGACTTGCCCGTCTACGTCGGCGACTCTGGATCTGGTGGCGTTCAAGGTGCAGTGCCAGCAGCGGCGTCGGGCGATGCGGCGAGTGGCAAGTTTCTTAAAGCCAACGGGTCTTGGGAAGCGCCACCAAGCGGATCTCCGACCGGGGCTGCTGGAGGCGACCTAGCCGGGACCTATCCTAACCCGTCGATCAAACCCGCTTCGATCCACGACGCCATGGTCGTCGATGTCGCCTATTCTAAACTCACGGGTGCGCCGTCTAGTTTGCCCCCTAGCGGCTCTGCTGGTGGCGACCTTACTGGGACCTACCCTAGCCCGACTCTAGCGGCCACAGGGGTCACTGCGGGCCTCTACGGCGACAACGACAAGACGCTGACGATGACGGTCGACGCCAAGGGTCGACTAACCGCACTGGTCGAAAACGCTATAGCGATCCTTGCTTCCCAGGTCACAGACTTCACCACATCGTCGCAGACCATTGCTGATGCCCGTATCACGCTACAAAAAGCACTCGCCAACGGTCTAGCTAGCCTGGACGGGGCCGGAAAGCTGCCAGCCGCTCAGCTTCCTTTTGGCTCGCAGCAATACCTCGGCGCTTGGTCAGCAGCCACCAACACGCCGACGATCGTCGACGGGACGGGCACAGCCGGACAAAGCTACCGCGTATCAGTCGCGGGCACTCGGGACCTTGGCAGCGGGTCCATCGTCTTTGGCGTTGGTGACGAGGTCATCTACTCGGGTAGCGTCTGGCAATTGATCGGCAGGGCCGACGCGGTTGCTTCAGTCAACAGCAAGATTGGTGTCGTTGTTCTTACCAGCGACGACGTTGGCGAGGGCGGGACCAATCTTTATTTTGAAGACACCAGGGCACAAGATGCTGTGGGCACGTCGACCCTTGACTCGTCGACTATTGCTTTCAGCTACGCCAGCCATCAACTGTCGGCAGCGATCAAGGCTCTGTCGATCACGACGGGCTTGATCGTCGACCTTAACGTGACCGACGCCAAGATTGCAGGAATGGCCTACTCGAAGCTAACAGGTGCGCCTAGTTCTTTGCCTCCGTCTGGTGCGGCAAGCGGCGACCTAACCGGGACCTATCCAAGCCCAACTTTGGTAGCGACAGGAGTGGCGGCAGGAAGCTACGGCGACCTAGAGTATGGCACTAGCCTGACGGTCGACGCCAAGGGCAGACTGACGGCGGCGTCGTCTTCGTACCGGATGCAAAAGCAGACTTACACTAACGAGACGATCACGATCCCTGACAACTATACTTGGCTCAAAGCCAACACCCAATTTCTTGGGACCACATCAGTAACTCTTGTTGGGTCTTCCCGACTAAAAATTATTTAACGGAGACTAAAGCGATGGCTGACATCACACTGCAAACAGAAACCGCACCGACCACGCCTGCTAGTGGCAACGTAGTGGTCTTTGCCGACTCGACAACCAAGGCCCTAAAGTCTAAAAACGATGCCGGTGTCGTCACCGACTACACTGCGCCGGGCAACGCCATCAGCTCACTTACGGGCGACGGCAACGCGTCGGGTCCAGGTGCGGCTGCCTTGACGTTAGCTGATATGGCGGTCACGGCTAAACTTCTGACTGGCTACGTCGCTGGATCTGGAACGGTCACAGCTACTGACTCGATCATAGCTGCTATTCAAAAGATCGCAGGCAAGACTCAATCGGCTTGGTTTGGCAACGGCGTCGACGGCATCCAGACGATTACGTCGGACTTCACTCTTGTACGCGACATGTACTATGACACGTTGACGGTCAATTCAGGCGTCAACCTTTTCACTGGTGGCTTTAGGATTCACGTTCTAAACACATGCACCATAACCGGCAAGATCGACCGTAGCGGTGCGCCTGGCGTGACGTCGGCTGCTGTGGCTGGTCTGGTTGCTGGTTCAACAGGGTCTAGTGGTGCAAGTGGAGCAGGTGGCGGTGCTGCTGCTGGATCAGCGGGCACAGCGACGACTGCAAGCGTGGGGACTGGTGGCGGTGCTGGTGGCTCAGGAGCAGGCGGGGCTGGCGGTGCTGGTGGGGCCACGACGGTTCCAACAGCAGCCCTCGGCGGGGTCGAGCAACTTAATGCTGTGCGTATGGGTACGATTGGTCGTGACCTTCTGGGCACTGTCTTAAACGGTGGATCGGGCGGCGGCGGTGGTGGCGGGTCGGGTGTCGCTGCTTCGGGTGGAGCGGGCGGAACAGGTGGAGGCGTCATCATCATTGCAGCTAGGACACTGACTGGTGCTGGCATCATTGCAGCCAACGGTGGAGCAGGGGCACCAGGCCAGCTAGTCAACGGCGGCGGCGGCGGCGGCGGTGGTGGTGGTGTCATCGTGACGGTCAGCGAAAACGACACGACATTGACCTCGCTCACCTACCAAGTCAACGGCGGCACAGCAGGTGGTGGTCTTGGCTCAGGCAACGTCGGAACATCTGGAACACTCGGCCGCACGTTCAAGCTAAGGAGCTAAGTTATGCTTCAGACCTACGGGATTTTTTACGTCGATACGCAGCAGTGCCTTGGCACCTACGTTGCATCGACGCCCAACTATTCTGACTGGACGGCAGGAGATCGTCCGGTCATCCACGCCATCGTCCCGCCTTATGTCTCGCCAACCAACTGCAAGCTGATGTCTATCATAGGCGTCTGGTATGCGGTCAATGTTGTCGAAGCTGCGATTGCTAACGCCGTGGCGTTTGGAATGCACTTGATGATCAAGTTTGCTGCCGACAACGTCATGCTAGGTGTGACGCAGGCAGGCATGACAACGACGGTTAGAACGGTCATGGCCCCGGCTATCCAGTGTCTTCAAACTGGGTCGCTCTATGATGCTATCGCCCAGTGTCGTGCGGTTCCAGGTGGCAGCAAAGACGCTACGTTTATCACTGACGCTCGTCTGTTGGCCTTCATCAACTTAGTCGAGGACTACCTCGGGATAGTGCGGAGTACGAGCCTATGAAGTTAGACACGGCGGGAAGTATCGGCATACTTTTTTGTGCGGGTACTTCCGCCCTGTCTCACTTCATCATGTGGGGACTGTCTGAACCAAGCAGTCACCTTGCCATCGACATACCCGACTCCGAGACCATCTTGCACAGCGGGCCTGGCGGGGTCCACACAAGCAAGCGTCCAGACTTCATGGCGAGTCATTCCATTGTCGACACCTTTCGTCTGCGCCTTGCTGGCTACGATCAGGTAGCGATTGAAAAGAAACTGCTCAGCTACGGCAACGTCTCGACAGCGGGCTATGACTACGGGGCCTTTGCTTCTTTGGCCCTGTCTGGTCTGAAGGCCAAGCTGTTTGGCGAGGCCCTGCCGCTAAAGTCCAGGTGGCAAGAGGACGATAAATTTTTGTGCACGGAGATGTGCTACGTCCTTAATCAGTTCGTGGTGGAGCAGACGGGCAAATCAATTTTCAATTACGACCAAGACATGGGCGCTCTTAGCCCGTGGATGGTGCGCCGAGAGTTAGTTAAATCCTACGGGGGCCTTCGTGAGATCAACCTACTTCATCCTTCTGCTACTGGCCCCGCTGCTGTCTGACTGTGCCCGTCTTCGGCATAAAAATCCTCCAGTCGATCCTATCGAGACGTCAGGCCAAGAGGCGACCTTAGGCGACATCCACGACAAGAGACTGGTCTACCAAAACGTCATCGACACGCTGGCGTCGGTCCAGCACGGCTGGATAGCAACTAGCTGCGACGCCCTTTTGTTTTCGTCTTTGTACGGGGCGACCAAGGAGCCAGGTGACGCTAGCTTTGACGTCGACCAAGCCAAGGGCAAAAGCCCAGGGCTGTGGCTGCGTAGACCGCTCGACGAGGGCCTATGCTACGACTCCTCGAAGACTGGGCCGCAACCGTCGGCGTCGTCGATCTCTAAAGACATGCTGCTTGGCCTCACCTACTACGCTTGGAGGTCCAAGCGGGTCGACATCGTCAAAGACATCGTCAGCTACGGCGAGTCTCACAACTGGATCATGGGCGAGCCTTCAAGCGAAGTAGGTCGGGTCGTCTTAACCCCAAGTCTTGCGGGCCTGGTCTACCAAGTCCTATTTAAACTCTCCGGCATCGACCACCCAGGCCGCCACTTGCCAGACGTCTACCCGTCAGGGGTGACTGGCTACCAAGCTCACTTGCAAGTCACGGGCATCTTGCTTAGGGGCGAGGTCTCCGACGAGACGGGCATCAGCGACGAGATGCTAGCCCGTCTTAAAGAACATGCCTTTGTGAACCCCAAAAACCCCTACTACGCAGCCGCGCTGGCCGTCTATACAGGCGATACCAGGAGGGCCGTAGACTTGCTCTCAGATCCTTCCGAGTGGCCCGACGTCGGACTGCCCGACGATCATGATCATTGTCAGGCATGGCCTATCCAAAGAGACGACGACGACTTGGCCTGGCAGCCGTGCGACGACGGCCAAGACGACACGATCTATGGCGCCGACTTTGTCTGGGTCGCTGATCTTTTAACGAGGTCCCGCCATTGAACGAGAGCGTCATGAATGCACTAGCAGGGGGCATGGTGGGCAGCTTTGCAACCGCACTGGTCACGTTCTTACTTAAAGACTTCTTTCTCACCACCAAGAAGGACCTGCAAGACTTGACCAAGGCGGTCGTCTCCTTGACCTACGAGTGCAAGACCTTGCAGCGTGATCTTTTAAAAGTCGAAGCCGTCATCGAAAACCAGCAGATCCAACTGTCGGCCTCGATCAAAGAGACGGCCACCTTACTGGCCAACATCAAGGCCCTGTGGACTGCCCTAGAGCGTATCCATCCCGTCTGCCTTCCTGGGCGCATGTCAGACCGTGGGGGCCACAGTGGTGATCAAGACAACGGCTAGTAGCCAGACCGTCTACGCTCGGTCAGAAGACCACGCGCTTTTGTATCCAGGCTTTTGGCGGGTCCTTCAGCTTGGAGTCTTGAAGGCCAGGGCAGCGGGCCACGACATCTATATGTTTGAAGGCTGGAGGTCGGAAGGTCGTCAAAACGAATTGTTTGCCAGCGGTCGCACCTCGCCAGGTCCAATCGTCACCAACTGCGAAGCCTGGCAGTCGTGGCATCAGTACGGTTTAGCTGCGGATCTGGTCTTTGGTGGGCCTGGCAAGTGGAGCTGGAAGGGCGACTATAAGGCCATCGGCAAGATCATGCAGAGCGTGGGCCTAGAGTGGTTTGGCTCGCCGGGCACGCGCTTTCCTGAGCTGTCGCATGTGCAGCTAACCTACGGGCTAAACATTGCCGAGATGAAACAGCTAGCCTTGACGTCTGGCCTAGTCTCAGTGTGGCTTAGAGCGAGTGCTAGGGTTGTGGATAAACTGTGAACATTTTGCTCGCCGTCATATTTTTTCTACAATCAGAATATGCTTTAGCCTACCAAACCATAAGGACGCCAAATATGATCAACCCAAGTGAGCAAGTGCCCGTGACCGAAAAAATACCAACGGCCACCGCGACCGACACGGTAAAGCCGTGGCAGTCTAAGACCCTGTGGGCTTCGATCCTGGTGGCGACCTTGCCGCTGATACCTGGCGTCGGACCGCTGCTGTCTGGGGTCGTTGGCTCCAACCCTGAGCTAGCGGGTCTGATCGTGGGCGGGGCCTTCGGAGTCCTTCGCCTAGTGACCTCTGGCAAGGTGCGGTTGAAATGATCAAGCGGCTGACCAAGGCTGTCTTGGACAAGGCCACGGGTAAGAGTCCAGACCTGACGCTCAGGTCAAGCCAGTGGCCCAAGGTCAGACGCCAGCACCTTCAGCTTCAGCCGCTTTGCCAGATCTGTGGAACAAGCGACAAGGTCGAGGTCCATCATATCGTGCCCTTCAGCGTTGACCCGAGCCTAGAATTGCAGCCCAGCAACTTGATCAGCTTATGTGAAAGCAAACAACCGGGCTTGATCTGTCACCTCACCGTCGGGCACCTGGGCAACTACAAAGACGTCAACGCAAACGTCGTGGCCGACTGCCAGGCCCTATCAGGTTTCTTTACAAAACTTTGCGCGTCCAGAAGTGGCAAAAATATTTGAGCGTGGGTTAGACTATTTACACCACCCACACCTGCCGCTTCCAGGCGACTAAAGACAGACGGGCGAACCTGCATAGTCGGGCCTTCGCACTGGACTGACCCCTAGACCCGCGTGGGTCGGCGGGTAGGTGGCCCACATTACTTGGGGGCCTCTACTGTGAAAATCGAAGCCGTTACTGTATGCGTCAACTACTCAGACTTTTTGGCCCACACGATACCCGAGAATATCAGCCATGTTGACCGCCTCGTCGTCGTCACGACTCACGCTGACAAGGCCACCCAAGAGCTATGCCGTAGGTATTCAGTCGACTGCGTCATGACCGAAGACTTCTTTAAGGACGGCGACAAGTTTAACAAGGGTCGAGCGATCAACTATGGCCTGTCGCATCTAAGATGGGACGACAAGGTCATCCATCTCGATGCCGACATCGTTCTTCCGATGCGCTTTAGGCAGATGCTCCACTATCACGATCTCAAAGACGACACGGTCTACGGGATGGACCGTCTTAACGTCAGGAATTATGAGAACTGGATGGCCCATAAAAGCAAAACCAAGCCACAACACCAGTACCGCTTCATGGTCACACCTCAAGAGCAGTTTCCAATCGGTTCTCGTCTTCTCCATTCGGAGCTGGGATGGTTGCCGTGCGGTTACTTTCAGATGTGGTCAGCTAGGACTGGTCGCAGATACCCGGTCAATGCGGGATCAAGCGAACACTCAGATGTCGTCTTTGCGGCACAGTGGTCCAAGCGAGTCCTAATGCCTGAAATGTTTTGCTACCACCTGGAGTCAGAGGAAGCGCCGATGGGTGTGAACTGGCAGGGCCGGAAGACTAAGATCTTTGGCCCCTGCCATAAGCCACCGTCGCCGCCTCACGGCTACTGTAAGAAGTAACCTAGTGGCGCTCTGACTTGACGACATGGACGACTCCGGTTGTCGTGTATCTTTTCACCAAGATCGTGATACCAGCGTCGTCGGCAAGCTGCTGGGCATCGGGCATAAACTTGGTCATGCTCTCGTAGCTAGAGAAGACGAGCGGGAAGGTGCCCCTGTCGGTTTGAAGGCCCGCGATGCCTTCCTCCTGTAAGACCGGATCGACTGAGACGAAGGCCCAGATCTCGTCTATTTTTTTCACTTAGCCCGCCCGTCTAGCATCTTCATTGCTGCGCGGCAGATAGCCATCGGGGCCTGCTCGTGCTGGCACAGATACTTTTTGGCGTTATGAATCAGGTAGGCTTGATAGACGATGTGGCGCGGGTCTTGGCCATGCGACGGGAAGGCCATCAGCCCACCGCTACCGACCTTGTCGACGATGCTCCAAGCTAAGGCCAGGCTCGTCGAGTAGGGCGGGGCCTGGTAGCGCACCTCGGCGATCTGCGACTTGATGCTCGGGTCCTTAGCCATCACGACCTTGGCGACATACCAGGCAGCCCTGTCAGCGTAGGCGCTAGTGCCCTCAGGCTGCGGGATCTCGTCGAGGCATGGCTGGCCTATGGTCGTGCCATCGACGAGCGAGATGCGGCCTTCGTACTCGTGGATCAAGATCAGTGCCCGCCCCACCTTCGTCATCTTGTAGCCAAGCGGCGGATTAAGGTCGACCCCCATGACGTTGATGGCGATGGCGCGGTCGATGTAGTTAGTCATCTCGAAGACTCTTGGCTAGGATTTGAGTCACCAGCGTCAGCACGATGCCGACAAAGATCATGAGAGCGGCCATCTGATTAAACGGGTAATCGCACGGCGTCGGGTAGGTCTCGCACGACGGGATCACCTGGGCGGTGGCTTCGTTCATTATAGGTCCTCGGCCTTCGACTCTTGCACCAGCAGATTGCTGATATAGTCGATGACCCTTTTGCGGGCGTCAGGATTAAGCTGCTTGAGCAGGCTGTAGACGCTACGCATGGTCGACATCTCGGCATGAGCGGCGTTTAGGTCGACCTCTTTAGTCGACGGCCTTGGCCTTGGCGGCATGTTGTTCGGTATCCGAATGCGACTTCCAAACATAAGAAACCCCTTTGCTGCTATTTGATGATCCCGCTCCACAGCCGATCTTGCAACGACGGCGGTCTTTTCTTGGTCTGCTTAAGAACAAAGGCTAGAAATAAAATACTAACAGACAAGCCAGCGATCGAGGTCATGATGATTAGGTCCTTGAAATAGAGGTGGTCGTTCGTCATATCGAAGTCCTTTTATGAAGGTCTATGTCCCAAAGCCGGATGGTGCTGTTAGCGATCTTTAAGACGCCGTAGGTTGCGATCAGCAGGGCATCGACAAGGTTGTCATCGACCTTGCCGCCCTTGGCACCACGGGAAAAAGGCTTGTGCGGGAAAAGTCTCTGGTAGGCCAGCAGGCTTTTGTCCTTGGCGGGCTGCTTTTGCGGTGTGCCAACGTGGACTACTTTCTGCCAGCTCTGCGGCAAGACATAGACCAGCGAGGCGTGATAGTGGCTGGCCCAGCTTGTGACGACGGCGTTTAGTTCGCCGCAGGCAAAGCCGAAGCTAAAGGTCTGGGTAGCCCCCGACCCGCGAAAGCCCGAGACTTTTTCGATGATCAGTGCGCCTGGCTTGGCCATGGTTAAAAACTCGACTAGCCCGACGCAGTCGAGATGACCCGCCTTGTCGTAAGCCAGCTTGTAAGCATGGCCCTTGGTCGTGGCCGTATCGACGACGACAAGGCATCCTTTGCGGCCTGGATCTATACCCGCTACCTTCATATGCCCCCGCTCGCTTTCAGCTTGTCAGAAAACAACCTCGACGACGTCAGCCAGCCGTCCAGAAAGCCGTGCATATAGGTCTTGATCTCGGGGCTATCTTGCCCGGGTAGCATGACCATCCATTTAAGCCCGCTGGGTACGACGACGCTATCCCACCGGCCAAAGGAATTAAGACACGTCGAGATCTCGTCAGCCACGCCGCGCAGCTTGGTTGTAATCACGACATGAGAATTCGGGTAGATGGTCATATGAGAAACCACTCTTTTCTCAGGTGCCGACAAAGGCGGGTCCCTGTCTTGACTGGGATCAGCTTCAGCGATCTGCTTTTGGCCAAGGTAGCCGTAAAAGTGACGTCGTCAAAAGGCGGGATTAAGGCGAAAGAATCGGCCCGCTTCTGTGACTGCGTGTAAGTGCGGTAGCGCACCTCACCCGTTGGAGTCCGTCCCGCTAATTGCCAGATCATGAGATCCATCCTTCATGGTGATATTTTGTCCGACTTCGATTTAATTATTGGCATCTTGTCGCATGTTGATGTAAGTTTCAACACATAAAGCCAACTTGTGGCACTTTGAGGACAAAAGATGGAACAAGCAAAAGACAATGCTAGCGGAGGTGTACCGGCAATGTTGACCGTCAAGGACTTCACCGAGCGTAGCGGGCTATCTCAGGGGACGATCGAAAACCTAATCCGCTCAGGACGCCTGAAGGCTTACTCGGTCAGTGGGACTCGCTATGTCCCGTCTGCCTCGATCGCTCAGCTAAGCGAGATCCTCGACCGCGTCATCCCACGCATCAAACAAAGGAGCATCTGAGTGAGCTATCAAGCGAAAGGACAAAGGTTAGGTGCGCGGCTAGGTGCGCTGCGGCCCCCGTCGGTCCAAGCAGTCGACCCTGTCATAGTGCCGATCCGAGATGACGAGATCCCATTCGGTCCAGACCCGACCACCACGGCGCCAGAAACGGCCACTGAAGGCCCCCGTCTACACGGCTTTAAGTTTCTCCCCGAGGTCCTTAGAGGACGCGGTGAGCTGGCTATCCCGCCTCTTGACGAGCTAACGGTTTTGATCTTTGGGACACCAGGCGTCGGCAAGACGTCGCTGGTCGCTGGTAGGCCCGACACGATGTTCATCTCGACAGAGCCGGGCACCAGCTTCCTGCGGGTCCCGTCCGTGCAGGTGAGAGACTGGGCGACGTTCGAGGCGGTCATCGACGAACTCGTCGAGTTTAAAGCTAGGGGCGACCTTCCCTACCGCTCCGTCGCTATCGACATCGTCGACAACTTGGCGGGCTACTGCCTCGATGCAGTCTGCCGGGCTAAGGGTGTCACCTACCCGCCAGAGAATGACTTCGGGAAAACGTGGAAGCAGATCCGCCTGGTTTGGGAAGACAAGCTGCGCCTTTTGATGGACACCGTGGGCGTTAGCTTTCTTACTCACTGTGCCACCGAGAAGCGCGAGGCCAAGGGCCGCATCGGTACGATCGAGATCGACTGCGTAGTCCCTACGTTTCGGGGCAATAAGCAGGCCCAGTATCTTGACGGGATCGTCGACGCGATGGGCTATGTCCACAAGAACGCGGCGGGTCAGCATGTGATCAACTTTCAGAACCGCCCCAACTCAGCGGCCAAAGACCGCACGGGTGTCTTGTCATCCTTGGGCGACATCGTCATCCAAGCGCCTAACGCCGACCCGTCCGTGATCTGGTCGATGCTATCTGATGCGTATCTCACCAACGCCAAGACACTTGGCTTCACTGTAAAGGCATCCACATGAGCGAGTTAAAAAATCTCTGGTCCAAAGCAAAAAGCCAAGACGTCGGCGGCTACTCGCCACCGAAGCCAGGCGTCTACGCCGTGACCCTGATGGACATCGTCGAGCGGGTCCACGAAGGCAAGTCGATCTTTGATCTGATCTTTGAAACCGACAGCGGGCAAAAGATCACCCACGGGATTTGGGACCTCGACGAATCGGACTATCAAAAGCTAGGCGAGACCAAATTTCTCATGGCTCTCAGCTACCGCAAAAAGATGGTCGTCGACCTTGGCCAGCCTGAGCCAGACAGCTACGAGGACTGGCTGCAAGCCCTGTCGTCTTGCGTCGGTGCGCGGGCCGAGCTGCGAGTCGTCGCATCCACTAAGGACTCGGGCAAAGTCGTGATCTATGTCAACCCGCCGTCTCTGGTCGGGTCGGCTGGCAGTGTACGCGGCAAGCTAGGGATGACCAAAGCTCCGACGTCTGGTTCTCCTAGTCAGCCATACCGCCCTGCTGGCGGCGTACCTTTTTGATCGTAGTCCCTAGATGGGTCTAGTGAGGTCACTAGATCTATCTAGTAAAGGCGGGGTCAAGATTCTTGGCCCCGCCTTTTTTTACCCACCACCTAAGGACCCTCTACGCCATGGCCAAGAAAAAGAAAACAGCCAAGAAGAAACCGGCAAGCAAGATTGAAGCCCCGAAGGATATTTATATCGTCGTTCAACGCCCACACGGCGAGTGCGACATCCTGATATTTACGGAAGGTAGTCCAGAATTTTTCGCTATGATCGACTCCCTTGAGGAATCTAACTACGGCTTTCAAGTCACAACGATGATGATGCGTTGCCTGGGCCTGGGAGACGAGCTGCGAATAATTGCTAGGCAACTCGAAGCGCGACCAGAAGGTGATCAGTGAGCATCCAACAAAACGTCTTGTCAGTTTTCCTCAGCGGCCTAGCCCGTACGGTCGGATCAGTCGACGGCCCCGTACTTGGCGATCCAGTGACGCTGCTGCTGGTCGACTCTATTTTACACTGGCCTATCAAAGACCCTGCTTCTGGCGGGGCACGGGCCAGCGAGCGCCAGCTAGCCAAGTCGATCGGCAGCCACGGCGTCTTGCGTAATGACGTCTCGCTGCGCCTGCGTCTTCTGGCCCAGTACGGGACCATCAAAGTCAGTCACGCTCACGATGCCAGCAACGTCGTCGTCGTCCATCCAGAGCTATCATCGCGCCTAGCCGGGAAGACCGCCTTTAAGCGTGACGAGATGAAAAGATTCTGGGCAAGGGCCAAGGACCTGGGCGACGAGCGCGACGGGTGCGACAGCGACTTTCAAGGCTTTGACTCGACCGAGCCATACGGCGGGCATCAGTCTAGCGACACGATGCCCGCTACGCCGCCAAAACCGCACCTAGAAGCCCCGGTAAGTAGTGAGCCTGAGGCGAAGGCTAAGGTGGACCCGTGGACGCAAATAAAGGCCGGTGCCGACTCGGACAAGAAAGACCGCCAGCGCCGCGAGCGCCTGGAGTGGCTCAGGCTGTCAGAGCTATTCATCGACGGGGCGGCCAAGATCTGGACCGTGGCCCAAGTCCAAAAAGGTCGTCCTGACCAGATGCCCGTCTGGTATGGCCCGACCGCGTCTCTAGCACCGACGGCTAAGCGAATGCGCCAAGAGCTGGTCAAGATTCTTGAGAACGAAGGCGGCAAGCGGGCTTGCCTGGCCTGGTACATCTTTTGTGGGACCACGGGCGGGACGAAGTTTGACATCAGAGTCGGGCATCGCAACTGGGCGACCTTAGACAAGCAGCCCAGCTTCTTTGCCAAGCATTTTAATGCCATCACTTCAGAGACCGAATTTTCAGCGTATGATCAAGACAGCGAGGTTCAAGAACATCTTAAGATTGCATTCGGCGACGTCGTGCCGCAGTGTGGGCCACGCCCCCGATAAAAATAACGATAGGTAGACTAAGCATGTATCGTCCTAAAGCTGAGTACCGTGCCCCGAGGCCGGGTGAGGTTCTGTCTTTTCTGTCCCTGCACGCTAGGAAAGTCGAATCTAGTGAGGGTCTTAACATCAGGATCACCCCTTGCCCGTCGTGCGCTCGCACCAAGGAGTCGACAGCGACGACGGTCAACACGCAGACGGGCTTGTGGTTTTGTTGGGCGTGTCAGGCCAAGGGCAACTTCTTTACCCTGACCAGGGCGTTTGGTAGCCCGCTGGCCGAGGACGATCGCTACCTTGAGCCTCCAGAACTGTGCAGGCAAAAGATCGACAAGGGCTGGCGCGAGATGAGGACTAAGGGCTTCGCGCACCAACGCCGCCCCGTGGTCGATGGCCACTACCCAGAGCTGCTGGCCTACCTTCATGCCCGTGGCTTTAGTGACGCCACGCTCTACGACTGGCGCGTCTCGACGATGGGACCGAAGGCCCTTAGGTGGCCGCTCTACGCTAGGGACCAGGCCGGTGAGTGGTCCTTGTGTAACTCGCGCCTACGGGTCTGCATCGACCGAGCAGCAGCCAAGACGTCTGACTGGTTTGAGATCCAGGGCGGTGAGACTAATCTACTGCTAGGCAATCACTTGCTAGACCTCGCGGGTCCTAAGCGGGTCTTGATCGCTGAAGGCCAGTTTGATGCCATGACCGCCTACGAGATTGGGCTGCGCAATGTCTTCTCACTTCCCAACGGTGCCAGCCATGTCGATGTCGCCAGGATGCTGCGCTATATCCCTGACGACTGGGAAGTGTGGATCGCCAGCGACATGGACAAGGCCGGTGATCTTTGCGCCGAGGCGTTCTTTGCAGCCCTGGGACCTGACCGACTGGCACGGGTCCACATGCCGGCTAAGGATCTAAACGCCTGGCACAGCGACCTTGGGCTAACGCTCACCCCAAAGATGATCGAGGCAGCCCTGGTCGGCTTTACGCGAATGTCGACAGCAGCCAAGACCCACGCCCCCGTGGCTGCTAATAGTCACTGGATGGACTTGACGAAAGACGACGAAGCGGTCAGGCCGGTAGCGATCTGCGACACGCCGTGGCCGCTGCTGACTGAGCTACTAGACGGAGGACTTAAGCCGTCGCAGACGACCGGGGTCTTGGCCCCTTCCGGCACGGGCAAGACGACGATCGTGACGCAGTGGGGCATCCACGCAGCGGCTAGCCAAGTGAAGACTGGGATCATCACGCTGGAGGGCGACAAGACTTCAATCGCAAGCAAGATCAAAGAGCAGATTCGTGGCTACTGTTCGCCTAGCCAGATGGCCGAGATCTCGCGCTACCTGCTGGTCAGTCAGCTCAACGGCAGCTCGGTCAAGTGGACCGAGGTCATAGCTGAAATGGAAATCATGGCCCAAGAAGGTTGCAAGCTGATCATCGTCGACAATCTTGACTACATCATGCCGAGGACGTCGATGAACATAGCGACGCAGCAAAAGATCCAGGCTTACGGTCGCATCATGGACATCGGCAAAGAGTACGACATCCACTCGCTGGTGGTCTGGCAGCCGCTTAAGATCGAAGCTGGGCAGGTCGTCAACAGCGGGCATCAGAAGGGCGCAGCCCAACTGTTTCAAGATGCCGACAACTACTTGAACCTCAACCACATCGACGGGCTGGCTCGACTTGAGATCGAGAAGTGCAGGGACATCGGCGGCAAGGGCGGACAGGTATGGCTGCGCTACGAGGCAACCAAGCGGTGTCTGTTTGAAGTCGCTGCGCCACCTGTAGACTCCGCTGTGGACGCGGCCTTGCCGCTAGGCAGTGTCTCAAAGTTAAACTTCTCACTGGCCCGCAGCAACGAAGACGGCAGCGAGCCTCAGGCTTTATCGATGCTCTAGTTTTCTAGGTGAAAACGCCACTAGACAACCGCACCCCTGGCTTGTATGTCACAGCCCCGGTACGGTTGTTCTTTTGTGTGGGCCTGCTAAGTCGCAAGATACCTAGTCACGGGCCATGTCAAGTGCTAATGTTTAAGCTAAGAGAAGGGAAGGGTCTAACATGTCAGATCGCAGTCTAGCCGCACTCTATAGGGGTCTAGCCGCTAACCCGGCCAAGGTCTACGTCTTGAGGACCCGCTTCCCAGGCGGGCAGCCTGGCAAGATGTATCTGGTCGAGTACCCGTTGGGCGAGCTGGAGTACCGGGAGGACTCGACCTTTGCCCGCAGCTACATGGCTGAGTGTATCGCCGACGGGTCGTGGGTACTTCAGCCAGACTTCATCGTCCACCACTCCAAATTTGAACGCTTCACCCGCCTGGCCATGGTCGCTGGTCTTTGTTGATTTTTGCTGGCTAACGAAAATATAAGATACCAAGCCCGCTGCGTAGCGGGTTTTATTTTGACCATGGCACAAAGGACACCTCTACCGATGCACAAGGGCCTAGCAAAGTTAAAAAGACGGATCGACGAGCGTGCGGTTTCCATCGACGGTTGGGAGAAGTTTCAGGTCATGATGGACGGCCATGGCGAGTCGATGTTGGAAGTCGTCTTGGCGGCAGACGGCTACCTGGCTAATCCCGACGGGGCTAACTACGAGGCTCTAAAAACTGCGATGCGCACTCTCAAGGAGGCCACCAAATGAATCATGCCACGCAGTTTAAACGCGGCTGGCCCAAGCCTCCAAAGACGACTCACGCGCCAGGCCCGCTTGGCTTCTCGCTATGCCAGGCTTGCTTTTGGCCCGCTGACTCTGAGCGTATGGAGGTCACTTGTAAGCGGTGCCTGCGGTCACTGGCAAAGTCTGAGCAACTTGAAACAGGAGGCGACAGTGTCAGACCACGAAGCGTCGAAGGCCGAGAAACTACAAGCCATCATCCTTAGCCTAGACGTCACGCAGGAAGGCCAGCAAGTGCCCGCAGACGTCGCCAAGGTTTTGGGCCTTCCTAGCATCAGGGCTTACTTAAGGATGCCTCTAGCACTACTGTCTGACCTTCTGGCGGCAGAGCAGTCACGGGCCTGGAAGCAGCGACATCACGACCGCAACCGGGTCAAGCGTCGCAGTAAGGTCTAAAAGACGCAAGCTGGCTTTAAGGTGCGGTTTTTTACTCTGGACGTCATTGGCGACAGCAAGAAGTCATATGACAACTACCTGACGATGCGTGACCAGGGTCTGTCTCCTATACCTATATTTACCCGTGGCACCGATCTGTCGATGATCGACCGCTACTATGAGCTATCGGACTATCTCGGGATCGGCGGTCTAGTCGGAACGCCTGGCAACCGTGGCTATGTCAAGACCGTGATGCGGCATATAGCTGGTCGCAAAGCAGCAGCAGCAGGGCGGCTAGACTGGCCAGGAGGTAAGAATTTTGGGAGGATGGGTCTACCGACAGACCCGTCCTTTTTTTTACGAGGCCCCTAGCTTTGAACTCCTATCACCTACGCCTTGATCCAAAGTCCTTAGTCCCGGCCGACGACAACCCGCAGCGCATGACTCCGACGATGTTTAACAATCTGAAGACGGCTTTGGCTGCCGATACGGACACGATCGACGAGCCTGCCGTATGGAAGGACGGGGACCATTATCGGATCATCAGCGGGCATCACCGGGTCAAGGCAGCGACCGAGCTGGGATGGTCCGAGGTGTCGGTCAAGGTCTTCGATGATCCTACTTGCAATGAGCTGTGGTACAGGTCTCGCATTCTGAGCGTCAACCATACGCATGGGGACGCCAATAGCCAGGCGCTTCGAGACTTTATTGAGCGCACCAGTCATTTAGATGACTTCGACATCAAAAGATTTGCCGAGAGTTCATCTTTTACGGTCAAGGACATCGACACGTTTGTGAACGACTCAGATCAGTATGAGGAACCTATCGTCTACCCGACTGAATACCTTGTGGTCATTGAATGTTCTAACGAGGGTGAGCAAAATAAAATTTATAGCGAGTTAAATAGTCGAGGTCTGACATGCAAAATTATCTAGTCGAGTTATCAAGCGAGGTGTTCACGACCTTTCGCTGCCAGAAGGCAGCCAACAGTCTGGATATCGACACGGAAAAAAAGTCAAAGCACCGCCTAGAGGTAGATGCTGATCTCGCCACTCCCTTTAATGTAGGTCTGATTGTCGGGTCGTCGGGGTCGGGTAAGACGACCTTGGCTAAGAACATATTTGGCGATGACTGTTTTAAAATAGACATCAATCCGGCCTTGCCGGTTATCGACCAATTTCCAGAGCATATGAGCTACGACGATTGCGCTTTGGCCTTGACTGCGATTGGTCTCACATCGGTGCCTTGCTGGATCAGGCCGGTCTATACCCTGTCCAATGGGCAGCGGGCTAGGGCAGAGGCGGCGCTTCTCATGTCTCGAAGTCAAGACCAGGCCATAGTCGCCATGGATGAATGGACCTCGGTGGTAGACCGAACCGTGGCCAAGGTGATGAGTTTTTGTGTGGCAAAGTTTGCTCGGCGGTTTAACCGCACGGTTGTTCTTAATAGCTGCCATTACGATGTCATCGAGTGGCTCAATCCCGATTGGATCATCGACTGTAACCGCCAGACCTATGAAGACCGGAGGACCATGGTCGGTGCATTTGAACGCACTGACCGGCTTCGATTTGACGTCAAACCAGCTGATCGAAAATCCTGGAGATTTTTTAGCAAGTATCATTATTTAAACGACAATTTATCGGGCGGCAAGATCTACAACTATGGTCTTTGGCACGGCAAAGAACAGATCGGCTTTCAGTCGTTTGCTGCCTATATCATGGGTGACCATGAGACCTTCTTTTTCAACAGGACGGTGATCCATCCTGACTATACGGGTCTTGGACTTGGCATCAAGTTGATCAACGAGACATCGAGAGACATGGTGCGTAAGGGTTTTAAGGTGAGAGGCAAATTTTCATCGACCCCCGTCTACAAGGCGATGTCTAAGGAACCTGACTGGCGCTTGATCAAGATAGAAAAGGACATGTTTAAAGATCAAATGGGCCGTATTAAAAATTTCAGCGTCAATAATGTCTTAAATCGACGAGAGAAATTTCGCCATAAAGTGGTGTGCTATATTTTTGAATTCATTTGGCGTGAACAAAAAAAACCTCCCTTGCGGGAGGCGTCGACTGATCAGATCACTGCTTAGCAGTAGAGGCGGTAGAGAAGTCGACTGACCTTTTTGAGATCATCGACCTCCGGCTTGCCATCGACCACCATGTCGCGGCAAAGGGCCATCAATATTTTGGCATTCTTTCTGATCAAGCGGTCTTGAGATATCTGCCATTTATTTTTTGCCAGTTGGCCGGCGATCTCAATTTCTTCCAAGATCAGAAAGGTCAGTTCGGCTTTTTTTGCGGTCATGTTGCGTGTTTTCATCTGGGTATCTCCTGAGAGTTTGTGAGAGATGACCTCTACTTATCGACATTTTTAGGCTAAAAACTTAGCCAAGTCGACTACTTTTTTGATCGTTAAAGTCAATGATATTAATGAGATAAAAGATTTTTGTCCAAATTCATCTCTGCCACAGATGATTTCTCTGTTGGTTGATTGAACATCAAATTACTCAATGGTTTCAATCTGTTCCAACCAGTAAAAGATCAATGATATTATCGGTTTAAACTCGATTATTTCCATCTCTCAAGGTATAATGAGATCAGTTATCAGACATCATCATCAATTGAACCGAGAAAGGAGATCACAATGATCATCGCGCCTCTACGCATCAAGCGATGTTATCTCAAGGAGATCGAACAAGGGACTAAGACCGTCGAATGGAGGTCGGACAATCCATGGAACCGACGACTTATGACTGCTGGTATCACGCATCTGCGATTTTACGCAGATCATCTGAGAGATCAGATCATTGTGGAAGTTCGATCAGTCGATAAGATGAGAAGACCAGAGATTTTGGAAAACTGCGGCATTGAATTTACTCCGTGGGTATTCAAGATCGAACTTGGTCAGGTCGTTCAGAAGGGAGAATCTTATGAAGATCTTTTCTGAAAGGGAGCTACGGGATCAATTCAACGATTTTTTTAATGAGATTTTTCCTTTGGTGCAATTCGGATCTCTGAGCTTCGAACCGGCCGATGTTTTGGAGTCGGTCGATCCCGTATGCTGGCGGCAAGAATTCCTCAGTTGGATGGATAGTCAAGATCTCGTGGATGATCCCAATTCCGACGGTTTCGTCTACCAAAGCGACTTGGACAGGTCTCAAGAGGAGCCTGAAAATTTGATTCCCGAGCGGTTTATCTACCTGCGGGCATCTGATCAAGATCAAAAGTAGAGCGGTCGCCTTTTAGGTCTCCTTTGAACATCAGTTCAAGGGAGATTTTTTAGGCAATTAAAATTTAAAAAATGAATAGAGGTCTAGCTATGAGAATTAGCGAAGGTCGGTTTGAAGTATTGAGTTCAAATTATGACGGCTACTGTTCGGCTTGCAACAAGGTGACGTCTAAGGAAGGTGCGGTTATGGCGTCCTAGGGGCCTTCTGTTGCTCTAGCCATGACATGATGCGGGTCGTCGCCGTATCCGTAAGTTAGATGGTCCACTTATCCCTCCCCCTCAAGGTGGATGATGTCTAGCGAGCCCAGTAAGAATCCCAGGTCGCCAGGATGAAGCGAAGCTCATTCGACACGGCTTTAGCAAACTCAGGGTCGTCTGCGGGTATGTCTGTCTTCACGTATGTGGTGTCCGCGTAGAGTTCTTCTAGTATCGCCTTTGCCACCTTCTCCAGCTTCTCGTTTCTGTCTTTTAGAAGGCTCATTTCGCGGCTAAGCAGGTCGATTGTTGCCATCAAATTTTCGATCTGTTCTGGCGTCATGGCTGCGTCTGTTTCTATGCCCATCTGTAGTCCTCCTTGGTGGGCGCATTACCCGGTGTCGTCCTTTCGTAGTCACTCTAAAAGTCGCCCCCGTCATCGCCGTCAAACCCGCTACTGGCGTGGCGTTCAGCCGATCGGGCAGTGCCCGTGAAGGTCAAAAGAGCTTGGCGTTGGCTTTTTTCATTTTAAATCCTGGGTAGATATAGTAAAACCTTCTTAACAATTCCATTCCTTAATTGGCCTAAGGGGGACATCGAGAAGAAGGTTTAACTATGTCGCGGCGGCGATGGGATCTATCCGCCTCAACAACTAAGGTTGTAACTCAAGACTTGACCTAAAATCAAGTCGTTTAAAAAAGACGAGGACCAGGGATGCGACTAGTAAGAAACCCAGATCATCGTCGTGCAGCTCGGCTGTTAAGCCTCTAGCGTGGCCAGTCTCAAACCTCCGATTAAACCCGGCGAGACTAGAGACTAGAGGAATGCAGGTACGGGTCAGAGTATAGGGGACGCCAAAAGCTATAGTTAAAAGTCTAGGACATAAAAAGTCTGCCCGGGGTTTGAAGGTTAGCATGGGTGCCGATGGCTTAGAGATGAGGTGTGCTTGGGGCCACACCAGGACTTGAAACTATAGAAAAGCGTCTTTGTCGTTGAGTCGAGAGTAACCGTGTCTTTTTGGAATCCCTATAGGGGGCCAAAGGCATGGCGTAAGGGATATTGCCTAAAATCAAAAAGACCACAAAGACGAGAGCCATGGCTAACAAGAAAAAGAAGAACACAGGTAAGAAGGTTAAAAGAGTCAGTCGTCAAGCCTACGCTCATGAACTGCTAGCTAAGCGCATGACCGACGACGGGTATGTCATCTATCAAGACGGGACCATTCACCGCGTCTATGACGAGGACAAGCACTATGGACGTCTGCCTAGAGGCTGGGCGATCTACCACGTCAACGGGAACGGTCACGACCACTCGCCAGGTAATCTAGTCGGACTGCCAAAGGTCCTGCTGATCCAGATCAGGAAGGTTCAAAGGGAGAAGGCCATCAGGTTCACCAAGGACCAGCTAGACCAAGTCGCTGCGGCCTCGGAAGCTAAGACTAAGGAGTATGTCGACGCGCTAGGTGGGACGGTGAGACATGTGGCCACTACGAGGACTCAAAGGCAGCTTCTGGTGAAGTTAAGAAAGCAGATCATCAAAGACTATGCGGGTATGTGGGAGATCGAGCAGCAATTGCTTAAAGCCCCCAAGCAGGAGGTTAAGGTGCCAGACTATTTTTCGGGTAAGGGTGAGGTGACGACCAAGGTGGCGAAGACTAGGAAGACGGTCACGGTGTGGAGGATCAAGCAGGGGGACTTGGAAGGTGCGGTTAGGGAGGTGGCGTTATGATCGAGCTAAGACGGGTCTATAGCTACAAGGGACACGACTATGTCGTGCTGGCTAAGGTGGCAGTCAAGGACATCTACGGGGACTGGGTGGATGGCATCTTGTATGCCAGAGAAGACCAGGAACCAGGGCTATACGTCAGATCAGAGGATGATTTTAGCGCAAGATTTCAGCAGGCTGATAAGCCACGATTACGGGGTGTTGACTGGGCGATGACGATAAGGGGTATATTTCGGCACTGGGAATAGCTGCGACGGGCATCGATGAAAGCCGAAAATAGGCTAGCTGAGCCAAAAGGTGACTTTAGAGGTCCTTGGATGGTGGTTAAAACTAGCAATAGTTAAAAAACTCCGGCAAAATGAATAAATCAATTTCGGCTCACCCTGGTAAAGTCCACTATTACGGTTAGATAGGTCGTTTTTTGACTGTTGTTTTTAAAATTAAAAAGCATTCCAGCTATGTCATAAGCCTGCGTAATGACTAACGAAGACCCTAATAAAAGCACAAAAAAAGGCCGAGGACGCCCGCCAAAGGACTGGGAGCTTTTATTCACCGAGTGGCTGAAGTCTGGTCTACCTAAGAACGACTTCCTCGCCTTAAAGGGCATCGACTACCGGGGCGGCACGGCAGCAGCAAAGACCCGGACCTGGACCACGGCGATCGACGAAGTGGCTAACCGCCTCAACGACATGAAGCTAGCCCAGACGGCGCCGTCGGCTAAGGCTGCGGCCCTGGTCGACAACCTGACCCAAAAGGAAGTCAAGCAAGCAGACGGGACCGTGGCTGTTGAGACCACCATCGCGGGTATCTCGCCAGCTAACTCCTGGCAGCAGATCCAACGCTGGCGCAACGCTCAAGGGGCGACCGATTGGAAAACCGCCGACTCGATCAGGATGCACATCCAACTGATCCTAAAAACCGCACTGAAGAAAAACGAGACCAACAACTCCTGGTACTCAGACCTCAAGCCGTCCGAGGTCAGGCAGCTTGCCGCCGCGGCCAACGACATCCAACGTAGCCAACGCCTGTCGCTTGGTCTGTCGACTGAGAACATCGGCGTCGACATGCCCCAGACCCACATCGAGACCCCGCAGGAAGGTGGCGGCATCAAGCCTAACCTCTTTGTGGTCGAGATCAGTAAGTCCGGGCGCTTTGTCAACGCAAGGCCAAGACGGGTATCCTGATACCGAGTAGAGACTTCAGTGCTAATCACATAAAGGATCAAAGATCATGGCCAAGGAAAATGTTCTCGTCGAGTTGACCCCACCGTCATCTGGCAAAGGCAGCGGGTACAATGCCGGTAGCGACGTCAAGGTGCTAAGGGTCGTCACAATCCCCACAGCGGGAGCGGGCACAGTCGTCGTCGACGGTGCCACATACACGCGCACTAGCCCGCTGCGGTCCTACAAGTCCGACGGGGCTGATGATCCATCCTTGGACGTCGTCGCGGCTGGCGACCACTCGCAGCCACCCGTGGACTCCATCCCTGCCGACGGCGACTTGGCCCTAGCCATCTTTAGCGCCAGCGGCACCTAACAAGACCTTCAAGCTATACGCTGCCTGCGGGAGTAGAGGCTCAACGGCAGACAGGCGGGGGAAGTGCCCGCCACCCTTTTAACCGCACCTAGAGCGAGATCAGAACCATGGCCAAGGCAGTCAAGAAAAAGAAGCTAGCAAAGAAGACCACACCCAAGCAGAAGGCCAAGACTAAGGCCAAGGCTGTGAAGGGCGCAAAGGCCAAGCCTAAGCGTTCTTATGTCAAGAGGACCCAAGCTGAGGTCAAGCGTCCCAAGCGCAAGTATACGCGCAAGGAGAAGCCTACAGCCGAGGTCCCTGACAATTTGGTTGCCCTGGTCAAGATCGGCTTAGACTGGATGACCGACATCCTGCGCGAGGTAGCGGGTATCAATAGATCACTTGAGAAGCTGGCAAGTGCAAAGGTCGTTTACGCTGATAGAGATTCACGCCAGGTGATAATAGAGCCAAGGGCATCTGTCGGGCCGACGCTGGTTGAGGTCGACGCCTTGCTTGATGATGAGATATTCACACTGCCAGGTGTAGCATCCGTAGCAGACAACGCCAGCGACTATGTCGACCAAACCCGACCAGACCAGGCGTGCACGGTTCAAACCCATGTCGCCATCGACTATGCTGCTGATCAAGGAATCTTTTAAATGGCGCGGCCTGACATCTTTGAGATGCGCCTATTTGACCTTGTCGCCGTGGTGCTGGCGGGATCATGTACCATCGGGCTAATCGTCTTGCTGTCGTGGGTGCTTGAATGACGGAACTTCTCCAAGCCCTAGACGATGACGCCTTTCGCCAGCACATCGCCGCCATGGTCGTCGACCGCTTCGTGCAGTCAGGCCGCTCTATCACTAAGCTGCACTGTCTCTATGCGGCCGAGACCGCTAACTACCTACTTGACGCCCTAGCACTTGACCGCCAAAACTTGGCTGAAGCCATCGCAGAACAGAGGGGAAAAATTGACTACCCAATCGCCAATCAGTCGAGCGGCCCAAGAACATAAAAGGCTAGCCCAAGAGTCAGCCGACTTGGCCCGGGCAGCCAAGGACCGCCAGGAACGCTCTAGGGAGCAACGCGCTGAATACGACAGGCTAGCCAAAAGCCTGAAGCTGCGCCACTCGCTCCAGACCGAGGTGACTGCTAGGGTCAACGACAAGACGACCCTAGACTTAGTGGCGATGATCTCGCACCTAGTCCTGACGCCCAACACCAAGGCCGTCTGGGTCGCCGTGGCACCAACGGTAGCTAGGGACGTCTTGCAGCGGGCCTATCCCTTGGGCATCCAGCGTGGCGTGATCGCCAGGGTCAGCGAAAAGGAATACTCGCTCAGGTATGCCAACGGCTCACGCCTAGAGTTTTGGTGGCCAGGCAAGAAGCCAATCGACACCATCCAGATCATGGGCAAAACAAAATGAAGAAGCCAACCAACATCAGGCGGCTGAGACTTGCGGGACCACCCGAGGAAGGCCACGAAGTCACCCTGGTCGACTCGCAGGGTAATCATTGCATCCTGACCATCCTGGCCTTGGTCCAGGAGTTTATTTACAGCAAGAGGCTATGGGTCCTTAGCGAAGAGTACTCCAAACAACTTGGCTCTAGCGTCTACATCCAGTGGACCCTAAAGCAGTGCAAAGAGATGCGGAGCAACGCGGGCCTGGTCATGCAGATAGCAGCAAAGTACGAAGCACAACTTGAAGCACTAGAGAAGCAGACAAAGCAATGATCAACCTTATAGGCTCTACCGCCAAACCTAAGCGCACCATCCTAGACGTCATCAAGGAGACCCCTGCCATGTCCGACAGCCACATCACCGAAGAATTAAACATGTTCCAGCAAGCCAAGGCCGACGACCAAGAGGTCGAAAGACAGCGCGAGCTAGACAACCAGATTAATCTTCTGATCTCGCCCAAGAACTACCAACGCCTCAGAGCCTTTGGCTTTGAAGTCATCCCGACGGGCAAGTACCTGGGACCATCGACCACGGACCGCCGCAGTCTGTGAGCAGGGCACCGCTACCTGGCGACGAGGTCAACAGGATCGTCTTCGTGCTGAGCTACCTGTCGGCTATCTTTGTGGTCGGGACGGTGGTCCTGATCGCTCTTTTCTTATGGGCGGCACTGACATGAAGCGACCAAATATTGAAGACCTCTTGACCGAACCGCGCAAGCTGACGCAGATCGACATTCACGACGTCATCTTATGGTGCTTGCACCTAGAAAACCTGATGACGCCAAGCCGGGCTACCGTCGTCCTAGAAGACGACAGGAGGTCGATGTTCTACCAGATTTCCAAGGGCAACCATGTCGTCTGGCTGACGCCGCACACCCAAGCGGGCAAGGTGGGAAGGTCGGTGGTGGCAGCCAAGAAAGACGAAAAGCGGGGCTGGATCATCAACCGGGAAGTGGCACCGACTGACCTCACCTTGGAGGCCGTGGGTATCCTACAAGCCGTCAAATTCGGCAAAGAGTAGGGGCCTGACATGGTGACGTTAAGAAAGCCCGCGAGTGCGGTTGATACCGACAACTCTGACCCGATCACCCTGCGACTGCCAGAACCGCACGAACATCAAAGAATCTTTATCGACTGGGAGGACCACTTTCCACTCGCTCAAGTCTTGGTCGCACCAGCGGGCACCAAGCTGGGTAAGTCGCTAGGCTCGTCGATCTGGCTGCTAAGCCAAGCCCTAGCCAATCAGAGATTCTACTGCCTGTGGATTGCGCCGACGCTGCTGAAAGCCAAGGTCGGCTATCGCTACATGAAGTCGATGTTGCCCGACATCCCTATCATCAACTGCGTCGACTCACGCCTAGAGATCCACCTGGGCAACGGCAGTTACATCAAGTTTCTACACGGGTCTGATGCCGAGACCGTCATCGAGGGCGAGGCCGTCGACGCCTTTGTGATCGACGAGACCAGCAAGATTAAAAAGCAGGTGTGGACCTCGCTCTTTACCACGCTCAGCCAGACCCAAGGCAAAGGCATCATCACGGGCACTCCGAGAGGCCATACTTGGTACGAGGAAATATTCAAGCAAGCCAAGGCCGGGGACCCGTTCTTTGGCTGGGCGCAGCTTACGACGTCGATGTCTCCCTACGTCTCGCCCGAGGCCATTGCTAACGCCAAGCGCCTATTGCCCCCCCACTTGTTTGACCAATATTATTTAGCAAAGTTCGTCACGTTTTCGACTGTCTTTGGCAACCTTGACGACGTCTGGGACGACAAGTTAAAGGTCGCGCCAGGACGCGGCTACTGGATACATCCAGACCCCACAGCCCGCGCTCTTGACGCTTGCACCGGGGCTGACTGGGCCAAGATTAACGACTACACGGTCTTTACCACTGTCGCCTCAGACGGGCGCCTAATCGGATACTGCCGCTTTCGTGGCGGCAAGTACACCGACCAAGTGCAGCGTCTTAAAAACTACATGGCCAAGTTTACTGGCGACATGATGCTCGACTACGACAAGACGGGTGTGGGCCAAGCCATCGAAGACATCATCATTGATGCCGACATCGACGCAGCGATCAACGGCGTGACTTTCACCAACCAGACCAAGCAGGATATGGTGACGAGGGCGTCGATAGCCTTTGCTACCTGCTGGTTTAAGTCGCCCAAGATTGCCCAGATCGAGTCAGAGCTAGGGGCCTTGGAGGTCAAGGTGACTTCGATGGGACATCACACCTACGCCGCCCCCGAGGGCGAACACGACGACGTTGCCTGGTCCTTACTCATGGCCATCAGCGGGGCCTATAGCTCGTCCCACGCAGATAAGGTGGAACAGATGATGGCCGACGCCGTGGATGGTAGACTCACGGGTGCAAGCAAAGAAGACGACACGATCGAGTCCTACCTAGAGGACGCCACCATGGACGACGACGGCGACTCTTGGCAGGACGACGAAGACTACGACGAAGCAGAACTAGACGACTAACCGCACCGCTGGAAGGCTCACTATCATGGCTCTTAAAGATTGGCTCAACCCCAAAGGACGGTCTCTTGTGCCCGCTTCCAGCAGTGTCCTACCCGTCGACCTCGGCTACCCGTCGAGCCAGGACGAAGACCGCGTTGAGGCAGCCATGGAAGCTGCTCTTAAAAAGGGTCTCAACTACCAAGACTACCAAGCGTTTGACGGCATGAACGAGTCGGGCGGGTACTTCGGCAAGGAGTTTGACATTAGGGCCACAGCGGGGCGGGTTAAGGCCCTCTACGGCTCCGAGCCTTGGGTCTATGCCACTGCCACCCTGATTGCCAAGACGATCTCAGCGATCCAGTTTAAGGCTTACAAGCCGGGTACTGAAGAAGAAGTCCCCAACCACCCGCTGATCAAGATGATCAACACCGGGTCGATGTGGCAGTCGGGCAGGCAGCAACAGTGGTGCGGCTGGCTAGACTTGGTCCTTGGCGGCAACTTCTTTTTGACCATCGACCCGTTTTATCTGTCGATGACCATGGCCCCGGTCGAGCTGGTCACGATAAACTTAGGTGATGTATCCAACCCTGGTCCTTCTAGTATCACCGTCTCAGACCCCAGTCGGCTTGGCAGCAAGTACACTGTGCCGTATGAGCGCGTCATCCATATCCGGCTACCTAACCCGTCAAACCCCTTTTACGGCCTGTCGGCTTTCTCGGCAGCAGCTAGACCTCTTATCCTCGACAGGTACAAAGCGGAATTCGAGATGGCCTTCTATCTCAGAGGGGCCACTGCCAACGGCGTCATCGAATGCACGACCGACATTTCAACCACTCGCTTTGCTCGACTGATGCGGTCTTTTGAAAACTCCTTCACCGGCAAACGCAACTGGTGGAGGACGCTGTTTTTGCCAAAGGGTGCAACCTGGAAAGCCAACAGCTCGTCGATGAAAGACATGGAGTTTATCGCCAGTAAGAAAGAAGACCGCCTAGCAATCTTGTCGGTCCTGGGCATCCCGCCGTCCATGGTAGGACTAACCGAGGACGTCAACTACTCGACGTCTGAAGGACAGATGCAGATCTTTCAAGACAACACCATCCTACCTATCATCGGCTTTATCGAAGACGGCTACAACTCCAGCCACCTAGTTAAAACCATCTACCGGGGCCAAGTCGAGATCAGGGCCGACATGTCCAAGGTCAAGAACATGCGCGACCAGGGCGAGCTGGCCGTCAAGGGTGAGATCGCTACCAAGATTTCGTCGTTCTTTACCATCAACGAGATCCGCAAGAAGGTCTTTAACGAAGCCCCCAGGTCCGACGGCGACGTCTATGCTGGTAAGCCTGTGGCGCCGTCACCTATGTCCTTGCAACTATCAGCCAAGGACCAGGCCAAGGACGGCGAATACCGTATCCACGCTGTCACCTTCGGCAAAGAAGTCTACAAGGCCCCACAAGACGTCACGGCCTACGCCGTCACCCATGGCTGGATTGGCGACCCCGTCATCGACGCGGGCACTTGCTGGAGAGTGGTCCAACAGTCAGAAAACGACTTTGTGCCCAACAGTTTTAAAAGCCTACCTATGCCCGACAGCGTCACCATCATCATGGGCAAGCTGATCGGTCCAGACGGCAGCCAGGCCCAACCAGAAGAAGGCGTCACCGGACCCGTCGGGGTGCCTCCTGAGTCGGTGCCCGACAAGCAGGCAGCTTGGGCACTGGTCAAGGAGACCGCTGCCAACGACATCCTGACGATCGAGCGGTCCTTTGGCCAAGCCTACTTGAAGGTCTATAAACGCTACCTAGAAAACGTGTTCATGCTCTTTGAACGTGCGGTTGCTAGTAAGCAAGACCCACGCGGGTATCTGGACGCCTTTAAGGACGATCTAAAAGACGCCTACATCACCGACGCTAAGGATCTACTTGAGCGAGTCGCCGCCCGTGGCTATTCGATGGCTAGGGCCAAGGTCAAGAGCGTGACCGCGATGACCAAGGATTCTAGCGGTGGCACCTACCGCTTTACTGACCGTGATGCCCAAGCCATCGACGTCTTAGAAGCCAGGGGCAAGAAAGACCGCGACGGCAAGGTCAGGGCCGGAGCCATCGAACGCTTCTACGGGTTTAATGAGACCAGGACTAACCAGATCATGTCGATCGTCGAGGCGGGCTTCAACGACGGCAAGACGCTTGACGAGATAGCGGCCTTTATCCGCCAGACATACGGCGAGAACTACCCAGACCAAGCGTTCACGATCTCTAGGACTGAGACCTTGTCGGCCCTGTCAGCGGGCATCAAGGACCACCAAGAAGACCTTAAGGAAGTTTTTACCAAGGTCGAAAAGTCGTGGGTGTCGCTTGAAGACGGGCACGTTAGGGACTCGCATCTTGAGTATGAGTCGCTGCGCGAAGTCGACGTAGACTACGAATACGCGCCTGGTCTGTCGGTGCCAAGGGACTACGGCGGGGAAGCTGGCGAGGTCATCAACTGCTTTGTCGGGTCAACCAAGATTCAAGCGGTGGGGGCGGAGCGGGTATTCAGACGGCATTATGTGGGTCCACTTGTCGTCGTGCAGCTCCATGGCCAGTTTGAGGTTGCCGCCACACCCAATCACCCGGTACTGACCCCGGAAGGTTGGGTCACGTTCGGAAGTCTGACAAAAGGTCAGAAGGTATTCAAAAGCAGCGGGTTCAATGGTCCTAGTCTCGTCGAGAGCAATATGGAAAATGTTGAAGCCAATTTTGACGAGATTTTTAGTTCGATCTCGAAAGGCTTTGTACACATGCGGGTAGCAGGAAGTAGTGCTGACTTCCACGGCGACGGCACCACACAAGACGTCGATGTTGTATTTACCGATAGGGGCCTGGCAAATAGGGCTTCTGCCGCTGAGGAGCAGGTAGGTGATGACGTCGGCCTCCCCGACTCCAACCTTGGACAAGGTCTTGAATTTGGTCTTAGCGGAAAGGACCAGGCGCCTGGTTGGATCAGACCCACGCATAGCCTTGTTGGCCCCGGCGACCTGCTCGCGCCTGCGATCAATACCCCACCTGGACCACTTAAGGACCTCGGCCTCACTGCGACCACGCTGCTGAAAACCGGCAAGATTGAAGTGCCTAACCAGCGTGATGCGGGACACTCCAGTCATCTTAGCCAACTCCACCATGGACAGCTTTTGCTCGGTGTGGAGCTTATAGAGGTGGGGGATGTCGAGAGGCGGGATTTTGATGGACATGTTTACAATCTCCAGACTGAAGGCGGTTGGTATCTTGCCAATGGTCTTATAGCTCACAACTGTCGCTGCTCCCTGGTAAATAGTGTGCCCTCTAGCGCCACTTCAAATGCGTCTGCTATCCTCGATAGTGAACAACCATAAAGAGACCACCTTGGCTACCCAAGCAACCGCACCCGTTCGGGCAGTGCCCGCACAGACGTCACCAGACCAGCAGACAACCTGGCGACTACTTCGCGCACATATCAAGGTCATCGGCGACACGGTCGACCCTGAGACCGGTGAGCCTGGGCCAAAGCTAGATGCAAAAAAACCTCTACAAATAACCGGGGTCGCCAACGCCAATATTGTCGACCGCGTCAATGAGGTCCTAGACCCGCGCGGTGCGGTTTTGGTCAACTATCTAAAGAACCCGCAGATCCTCTATAACCACGACTACAGCCGCCCGATCGGGTCAGCGACGTCAGTCGAGATTAAAGAAGACGGCCTGCACTTTGCCGCCGATATTGGACGCCCTGACCTGGCCCCTTTGACTGAGGACCAAGACAAGGTCAGAAGCCTCGTCGCCCAAGGCATCTTGCAGACGGTGTCGGTGGGATTTATCCCGCTTGAATACCAAAGTGCTGAGTACGACGACTCGGGCGAGCTACTCAAGGCCGCAGTCTATACGCGCTGGGAGCTGCTGGAGATCAGCGTCGTCTCGGTGCCGTGCAACTCTGATTCAATCTTTGCCATGAAGGAACTAGCCATGACGACTAAGCCAACTAAAGAAGCCCCTGCTGCTGACCCAGCTAGCGGCGACGAGCCACCCGGTGCTGCGGGTCCTATGCTCAAAGCAATCGGTGAAGCCTGCGCCAAGGCGTGTCAGGGTATCGCCGACTTGCACACTAAGATGGACGCGCTGCACGGAAAGGTCGACACCATCAAAGGACCTGCTGCTGCTGCTGCTGACCCCGTCGAGCCTGACGCCGACGACGCCGCCAAGGCCCTAGCTGCTCGACTCGACCTACTGGAATCGGGCATCAAGTCGCTAACCGATGCTCTTACGGCAACGGTCACTGCGTTAAAATCCAAAGGCGCTTTGTAGTTTCATCATCTTGTTTCGACGCCCGGCCCGCGTTGGCCGTTCACTAACTTAAAGGGGAATTTATGGACACGGTCGACAAAGCTACTCAAGGCATCTACGACATCCTCAAGGGTGGCCAAGCGCCAGCCGTCATCGGCAAGCCCGTCTTTGAAGGCGACCTTGAACTACTCAAAACCATGGGCTGCAAAACCCCTGGCGACATGTTCGGTCACAAGGACTCAACCGACGCGGAGTTTAAGAGCCGTCCCATTAACTTTGGCTCTAAGTCCCAAACCCGCTTCATGGCTGACGACGTTCGCCTGCGTCTTTTTGAACTAAAAAAGATGATCTCCAACTGCGAGATCCAGGCCCAGATCACCTACAAGACGGCGCACCCGTCGGCTCAGCAGGTCATGGACACGCCAGAGTTTAAGTATCGTTTGGCGCCGCTGCTCAAAGCCTACAACGTCACGGACTTCTCAACGTGGATACCCCTAATCAATGCTCGCTTCTACTTTGAAGAGTACGAGCTGCCCTACCTGCTCGCCAGCGAGTTTGACCAACAGCCGATGGACTCGGCTACGGTCCAAGTCGAAGGCGCTCTTGGTCTCTTGGAAGGCAAAGAAGAAGGCGACGGCAACTACTTCGACGAGCAGGCCAACACCTCGTCCCAGTTCACGGTCTATAGCCGTAACAACGTCACCCACGCCAAGATCACCGAAGACCTGCTGCAAGACTCTGCCCCTGCCATCATCAACAAACTTCGCAAGGAAGTCATGATGGGCGCAGTGCGGGCTTACGAGCGGGCACTCTTGAACGGTGACATCACCGACAGCGGCACCGGACGTGGGTCGGGCCATATGGACTCCGACATCGCGGCCGTATCCAAGCACTTTTCCAAGACCTTCAACGGTCTGCGGAAACTGGCCTTTGCCAACTCTGCCAACGGCGTGGCCGTTGACCACGGTGGCGACAGCCCGAACAAGAACCTGTGGCGCAACATCATGAAGTCGATGGGCCAGTTTGCATCTGAAAAAGATGACCTGATCTTTATCTACGGACCCAAGCTGGGCCTAGACTTGGTCAGCGGCGCTATCCCTGAACTGTTCACGGCGTTCGCCTACGGCGGCCAAGCCTCCAACGTCAGCGGCCAAGTGCCTCCTGTCTTTGGCGTCAAGGGCGTGGAAAGCCGGTTCGTACGCGAAGACCTAAACGCTTCTGGCGTCTATGCTGCTTCGTCGACCAAGACCAACTTGATCTTGGTCAAGAAGTCTCGCTTCCAAAACTACGTCCGGGCTGCTGCTCGCGTGTGGGCTGCTCCAAGCCTACCCAACAGCGACCAGATGCTGATGACGGCCAAGGTGCGCCACGCCTTTGCTGGCAATCCACAGACGTCCAAGGAATTGTCGGTCGCCATGGCCTACAATATCGAGACCGCTAGCTAATGAGCAAAGCCTGCTTGCCGGGCCAGTCCTAGCGGCTGCTTCACTCTTTGAGAGGCCCCGGCTGCGAACCAGTCGGGGCCTTTTACTTTAAGAAGGAAAACATCATGATCGTCATGACACTAAAGGGCACCGTGATTAAAGGCCATATGATCATCACCGAATGCGGGATGCTCAAGGTCAAAGAAGGCGACCTGCTCTACGCCTTACCGAAGCTAGCCTTGGACCTGATGGCCAAGTACCCCGAGAACCTGATCGAAGACGGCGAGATCAAGGACGTTAAAGACTGGCCAGAGGGGGCAAAATACCTGCTCGCTCAGCCGGATGCGTCGACGTCTGAGCGGGCTGCGGGCACCGCTGGGGACAAAAAGTTAAAGCTAAAGGGACGTCAGGCCGAGGGGAAGTCTAAGGCTGCGCCAAAGACCGCCGCCACCAGTCTTGAGGCATCCCAACTTGCAAAGTCACTTTACGTCTAAAGGAAGGTAGCGAAACATGCCGACAGTCGCCCCTCTTACGACTTTAAATACCTGCAAGGACTGGATCGGCATCCCGCTTGCCGACACCAGCCAAGACGCTCGCTTGACCTTGATCCTCAACGGGGTCTCGGCCAAGATCGCTCAGATCTGTGGCACCGACTTTGCCACCCACATCGTCTTGGCAGCGACTCCAGAGGTCATCGACGGCGGGCGCTACGACATCATCATTCCAAACTACCTGCCCTTGATCTCCGTCGAGATGGTCCAGCTATTCTACGACCAGCTCAGCACACCCACGGGCCAAGCCCTCGATCCTGATCAGTACGACGTCCAGCCGTCGGGCATCGTCCTGCGCTACCAGTATACGCCGCAAGGTCGTGGCAGCGTGGCCGTGGCCTACCATGGCGGCTACGCAGCCGTCCCTGATGACGTCATCCAGGCGACATTGATTGCTGTCGAGGCCATGTATCTGCGGGTCTCAAAGAAGACCATCGGCCTCACCAGTCGCTCCAAGGGCGTGGGGTCTGGGACCAGCGAGCAAGAAAACTTTGGCGGGGCCTGGGACTCTGACAGCGGGCTACCCAAGGACGCTGTCGGTCTACTGGAAAGCCACCGCGACTTTGAGTGGCCTGCGGGTCAAGCCATGGCGACGAGGAACTACTAATGGCCACCTTGACCCAATCGTTGCCGATGTCGGCCCTTGTCGGCTTGATCAGAGACATGGCTGGCGGGATCGAGAAGGCCAAGGCCAAGGCCGTCATGCAGACCACGATGGAGGCCCACGACTTTGCGGTCAGGAATGCTAAGGCATATTTTAACAACACCAAAGGGCGCGTCAGAACGGGCCAACTGACCAACTCCATCTATCAAGGCTACGACGAAGCCAAGGCCGAGGGCTTCATTGCCTCGCGCCTAGTCTATGCCCGCATCCTCGAATACGGCGGGACCATCAAGCCCGTCTATGCCAAACACCTGTGGGTTAAAAACCACGAAGCTGGCAGCCGCTTTAAGCGCATGACGCCAAGAGAATTCATGTCGGCAAAGCAGTCAGATCCCGACCACTTTTCGATCTTTAAGAATCCGCACACTGGAAGACTCATCGCTGCCTATAACGAGAACCCAGGCAGCCCCGGTCAAGCCATGGCGCTCTTTACTCTGCGCGACTCAGTCACCCTTAAGTCTCGCCCCTACATGCTGCCCGCTGCCCAGGAAGCTATGAAGCGTATGGCGGGACATATCAAAAAATACTTAGCCGAAAGCGGGGGCTAACCCATGTCGATTAGCTCTGACTTGACCCAAGCCCTAATCGCCAGACTTGCCACCATCAAGCAAGCGGCTGGCTACGTCACCGACATCAAGAAAGTCTTCTACCCGCTAGGCACGGCGCAGTATCAACCGATGGGCGGCGACATGGCCCCGCACGAGATGCCGGGCTTGATCGTCTACCAAGGCCCCGTCCAAGTCGAGCCGCAGCACTCGCTCAACAACATGATCGCCACCTACTACATCGAGATCGTCAGGGAGTGGTGCCCCGACTCCGATATGTGGGACGCCGTGAACGATATAGGTAAGGCGGTCTTTGGCGGATCGTCTACGGCGACCGAGAACACCAGCTACCGTTTTCATCCGTCCGTGGTCGAGCCAAAGATCGAGAGCATCACGCCTGACTTTGGAATGCTTACCGGGCACCGTATATGGGTCGTGGTGCTTTTGGTACACTATCGTTGCAGGTACACCAATTTATAAAGTGTCTTCACACATACGAAGGAGTGGGTTTATGCGTTTCTTAGGTCAGTGCTTAGTGGCTCTAGTTCTTAGCGTTGTCTTGGCTCAGGCTGCTTCGGCCCAAGTCTTCTTTTCCAACACCCGCGTCGGTAGTGTCGTCCAGACCCATGCCACCATCGGGACCACGGCGGCTGTGGCCATTGCCTCTGCTTCGGTGTCTCCTAACCTACTGGCTTGGAGCATCTGCAACGACGCCGTCAACACGTCGACCTACCTCTATGTCGGCAAGGCTACGGACCCCACCACCGACGGCACCCAGCTAGCACCTGGCGCTTGCTACGCTTGTCCCAACTGCCTGCCCGCTACGCTCAAGGCCGTCAAGATCGTGGGCCAAGCAGCCGCCAACGGCTACTCGGTGATTCAATACAAGCAGCAGTAACCGCACCCAAGATCCAACTAATCACGCACCATAAAGGTTTACCCGATGAAATGCTTAAAGGTCCTTCTGTCCATCATCCTCTTGAACCTGTCGGCCATGGCGTCGGCTCAAGATGCACCCGCCACGAACGTGCGGTTTTCAACCTTAGTCCCTTATCACGCTTCAGTCGGCACGACTGCGGGCCTGGCGATCCCTGGCGCGAGCGTGACGGGCAACGTCCAAGGCTGGCGGATCTGCAACGACGGCGTCCCAGGAGCTAGCACCTACCTAGCCGTAGGCCAAGCCACTGACCCGCTCACCGACGGCATCCGTCTTGGACCGGGCAAGTGCTACTTGTGCCTTCAGTGTACGGCCGGACTTCTCAAGGCCACTCGCGTGGTCGGCCAGGCTGCGGCCAACACCTACTCAGTCCTTCAGTTTAAGCCCTAATTTAACCGTGACGCCTTCTAACACCTTGGAGTTTTGAACCATGACTAAGTACCGTTCTAAAAATGATTACGCTCAAATTTATGGCGGCGACAAGCAAGGTTTTAACACCGGGCTAGAAGGCTTCCTCTACTTGCGTAAAGAGACCACGGCCCGCAGCTTCCTGCCACCGCGTATCGGGACCCAGGGCAAGTCCGTCGGGGCGGCCGCAGCCATCACCGACATCTCGGCCTTGACCTCACCCACGCTCAAGATCGCTCTGCGGGGCGCTGCGGCCCTTTCTGTGACCTTGACGCCAGCAGGCAATACAACGGGCACCTTGGTTGCTGCGGCCCTAGAATCGGCCATTAACACGGCCCTACAAGCCATCGGCAGCGACCATCGGGTCTGGACCTTGTTCGCCTCAGGCGACAGCCACTACGAGATCTATGACCAAGAGACTGGCGTCTTGTCTAGCGTCGTCATCACCGACGGCGTCACCAACGACGTGGCTGCTGCCTTGAAGCTGGGCACCACTCACGCAGGCGTCGAGACCGTCGGCACCGACGACAGCGACTACCTGCTAATGACGACTGGTGGACCAAAGTACATGCAGACGGTCGAGAGTAACCAGCACCGTTCTGGTCGCTTTCACTCGGGTATCGTCAAGAAAAAGAAGACCGCAGAATTCGACTTTGAGACTTACGTTAACATGGGCGGCACTGCCGGTGCGTCGATCGACAACTCCATTGCGCTGCTGCTTGAAAACGTCCTTGGCACCAAGGTCGTCAACTCTGGCACCAACATCATATTCACTCAGGGTCTACCCAACTTCACCATGTCGCTGGTGCGGGTGTCGACGATCTTTGGCGAATACTACACGGGAAGCTACACCAAGGGCATGGAGCTGAAGTTTCCAGGCAACGGACCTGCGACCAACAAGTATACCGGCAAAGCTGCCCAAGCCTCGATCTCGGGTATAGCCCAGATCCTCGGTGCGGTTACGGCTAGCTCTGCTGTCATCTTGCAAGCGGGTCAAGCCACTCGGTACTCGGCCCCGCAGTATCTAGCTGACGGCACGACGGTCGCCTCGGCCCCGCTAGTAGCGATCGTCGCTCCAGACGGCCGCACCATCCTAGCTGGCGCAGACGGCACCTTGTCGATCCTGGGCATCAACCTGGGCACTGACACCCTGACCCTATCGTCTGCCGTCACCGTGGGCAGCCTGGGCTTTGTGGTGCCGTTTGACCCAGGCGCCGTCCAGAAGACTGGGACCGACGACATCTACACCGACCTGCACGGGTCCTTCCAGTTCGACACGGGTGCGGCTGCGGTCGATGTGACTGAGCTAACGCTCAGCTACCAGAACAACCATAACGACCTGGATGACCGCTTTGGTCGTGACACCAACGTCGGCTTCATCGCGGGCAACAGAGCTGAGATCAAGCTAACCGTCAAGTTTGACTTGTCGGCAGGCGACACGCTCGGGACCGTCATCCAGACTCGGGCCTTTGCTGGGTTTGCTCCGAAGCTGATTCTTGGCGACGGCTCGACGGCTCGTAAGATGACGATCGAGGGCGTCAAGTGGATCGTCACCGTGCCTGCTATCGACGTGCCACAAAACGGCCCGACTCCAGTGACGCTCGAAGGTATGCTTTATCAGTCGGCGCCAGGCGCTCAGGACCCGGTCAAGATTACCTTTAGCTAGGTTAGGTTAGACGACTGCCATGGTGGCCCGCTTTCGGCAACGGAGGCGGGTCCTTTCTTTTCTGTGGTATAAAAGCAAAAACCACTATGGAGTATGAGACATGGCTTTAAACTTTTCTAAGGGCGTCGAACAACTGTCAGTAGTGCGCCTCATTTGCTCGATCGACGATGCCCTAGATCTCGAAGCCTCCAATCTTGAAGCCTACAAAGAAAGCCTCGACGAAAAGCACCTGGCGTTCTTGCCGGGTAAAAGCCCGACCGTCTTTGTCTGTAACTTCAAGCTAGATGCCAAGAGTATGCGCCTGGTCAACAACTCCATGCTGTCGGCCAAGGGCGACGACGGCAAGCCGTCCCTAGCTTTTGGGTCATGGTCTCAGACCATTGCCAAGGTCGCGCTAAAGGACATTCAATGTCCAGCCGACCAACCTGTGGGCGATCAGCTAGCCATGAAGAAGGACGCCAGCGGCTACGCGCACGACGATCTACTTGGGACCCTCGAACAGTTTGGCGTGGTGGATGAAATCTTTAATGCTTACCTACAACTGCAAAAGAAACATAAAAGCCCCACAGATTCAAAAAACTAATAGCGGCACTGATAGACCTGAGGTTTGCATCAGCTCCAGACCGAAAGAAGTTTATCTGTGCCGCATGTCCGACCAAGGTCCGGGCGTCAAGACGCTGCGAGGAAGCGGGCTACCAGATGCTAGCCAAGGCCCCCATGACCGTGGGTCCTGGCGGCCTGGCTTATTCCTTCTGTCCGGGCAAGGCCACCTGGGACCAGGACACGGCGGAATTGTTCGACACCTGCCGAGTTACCCTAGAGACGGGTATAATGCCCATAGGCGGCGAGCTAGGCGACCAGGACGCCCACTTTGCGGCGGCTCTGCCCGTGTTCGTTGATCGCTGGCGCGAGCGGGCCTATCAGCGGGCTTGGTCAGACGGCGGTGAGTTTTTGAGCCAAGTCTTAGGGTCCATTTTTAAAAGGTAGGGCGCAGCAGTGGCGATCAACGGCAACCAAGAGTTTTCGGTTCGCATCTCTGCTGATACCAAGATGGCTCAGTCTGAGTTTAACAAGCTGGCCATCGCTGCCTTGACTGCCAGCGGCCAAGTCGCCAAGGCGGGCAAAGACGCGGAGAGCGGGGCCAAGGGCTTTGAAAGTCTGGCAGGTAAACTCGTCGGCATCCGGGCGGCGTTCGACCTGCTCAAGATCAGCGGCGAGGTGTTCCATAAAGTCGCTGAGTTTATATCCGAGCCAATCAAGATGGCTGCCGAGGCCGAACAGGGCAACAACCGCTTAGTCACTAGCTTGGATCTCGCGGGCTACCAAGGCGAGAAGTCGGCCAAAGGCATTCACGAATTCTCCGAGTCACTGCGCGACTTGTCCGGCATCGACGACGACTTGATCAACCAGATCATCTCCACCAACGTCGCTATCGGCATGACGATCCCGCAAGCAGAGGAAGCGGCCCAAGCTGCGGCGGGCTTGGCCAAGTTTACTGGCGTCGACTTGGTATCAGCTAACCATCAACTAATCGGCTCGCTGTCGGGCATGACTAGGGAGATTCAAAAGGTTGACCCCGCCATCTCGGGTCTAACCTTGTCGCAGCTTCGCCAGGGTGACGCCATCAAGCTGGTCAACGAGCGCATGAAGTCGTTTATTGAAGGTGACGCTGCAACTGCCGTTGGCGTGATTACCCGCCTTAAAGTTAAGTGGGAGGATCTGCAAAAAGCCGTGGGCGGCTACATCCTGACGGGCCTTGATGCTAAGGGAAACTTCGCGTCCTTGGCAGGGGCTATCGACGACCTTGGCAAGTTTTTTACAGACAACAAAAAGGGCATCGAGGAGTTTGCTAGGACCATCGCTGTGGGTGTGGTCGAAGGCATCAAGAGCCTTGGCGAGATCATCAAAGAAGTAGGGCCGCTGCTGCCTAACCTGGGCAGGCAGTTTGCAGACCTGACCAAATTTTTCATCCTTCCTTTCATCAACATCATGGTGTCGGCTAGCAGCATCATTGCCCACTTTTCTGGCGACAAGAAACTTGAAGACGCCATGGACCGGCTTCGAGAAAAGCTAACGGCTCTTAACGCCGAAGGCATCAAAGGTCTAACGGGCGGCAATGCCACCAAGGTCGACTGGGACGAAAAGTTAAACACCAGCGGGTTAAAGCAAACGCTCGACACTCAGGCGGGTCTGATTGGCGGGGCCAAAGAACGCTACGACGCCTCGGTCACTAAGTCCTTTGCCGCGATGGGCGACGAGCAGCGCAAGGGTCTGGAGCAATCAAAGGCCAACCTCAACCAGTGGAGCGACCTATTTAATCGTGGCATGGCGCTCTTTAGGGCTAAGGCCCCGACGATCGTCGAGACGCCACATCCAGAAAAGTACGACGCTGGCCCGCCACGCTCAGCGATGACGGCCATGGCCAGTGCGCCTGTTGCAGCAGCCACGACCAAGATGGAGAACCTGGGCAACACGGGCAAGGTCAACTTGCCAATGACCCGCGACATAAAGCAGTCACAGCTTGAAGCCCGCAGATCTTTGGCCGAGCAGATGCTAGCCATTGACCTTAGCTACGGCGACAAGCTGCTGGCGTCTAAAATCATGGCTTTGAAAAAAGTCGGTGACGCAGAAAAGGACGCAGCCATCAAGGGCATCAGCGTCATCCAAGAAGCGACCGCTTTAAAGATAGCCATCGAAAAACGATATCAATATGACAAGTCCCTTTTGCTAGCCACCAACTCCGTCATCGAGGCCAAGCTAATTGGCGACCGTTTTGCTGAGAACGCGGCCCTCTACGATGTGGCCTTGATCGAGATACAACAGAAGTTAGACCAAGGTGTCTTGAGTGCCCAGTCGGCTGCCAAGGCTGTGGGCGAAGCAGCGCGGGCCAAAGATGCCGCAGACCTCGCCGTAGACCTAGACATAGCTAGCCGCACTGGCGACCTCTACGAGCAGGCCGCACTTCACTATGAGCAAGACGCGGCATTGTTCCAAGAATACTTGGACGAAAAACTAATCAGCCAAGAAGCCTACGACGCCGCCATGGGCAGGATCGCGGGCAAAAAGACCATCGAGACTGGTGACGCTATGGCGTCCTCGATGTCGGTGTCAGCCATTGCACCACCGCTAGCCGCAGCAGACAAGATCGTCGACGCAATCCAAGCACTGCTCGACTTCGTCCCTAACCTTCTCAACAAAGTGGCCCACATCTTTGACACGCTCAGAGACCTGCCCATTAAATTAGCTGAAGGCATAGCTAACGTATTTAGCTCGTACTTAAGTTACTTTTCAAATATATCGCAAAACTTTGCCAAGGCTTTTGACAAGCTATTCGATGGCCTAACCAACTTCATTGACAAGCTACCGGATGCCATGGGGAACATGATCAAAAACGTGCCCGCAATTTTTAATCACATCGTGCAAAAGATACCTGCGCTTCTCGGGGCAATAATGAAGTCAAGTATTACCGAGATGCCCGTCTTGGCGATGAGTTTTATGATGGCCCTGGTCCAAGGCGTCCCGTCGTTTGTTCACGCCTTTATCGACTCAGTCACCAAGGAACTGCCAAAAGCGTTTAAAGAATCCCTAGAGGCTGCCTTCACAGAACTAGCGGGCATGTTCCACGAGCTAATGGGCGGGGCAAAATTCAAACTGCCAGACATCTCAAAGCAGATCGCCCATGTCACCAACGCCATCAAGGGATCTGCTAGCCAGCTATTCAACATCCAAGACTTCAAGACAGCCGCCAAGGGCGTCGACATCGGCGACAAGATCGCGGCAGCTATCCGGCATTCAATGTTTGACCTGGCCAGGATGATGGGCGAGCTGTGGCGCTTTCTTGTAACCGCACTCAAGGCGGCCTGGCAGTGGGTCTATGACAAGATCATTGCCCCGATCTGGGAGCTAGTCACCGGGGCTTGGCGCTGGGTCTACGACACGATCCTGTCGCCGATCATCTCGGCTTTTAGGGCCTTGTGGCAAACGGCGTGGGACCTTCTGACGGGTGTGATCAACCTCCTGAGCGATGGCTTTAGGGCCGTGGTGTCGTGGCTTGTCGGGGCCTTTACGGCGGTCTGGGACGGGCTAAGGCAGGCGGCCAGTCTAGTCGGCGCCACGCTGGTCGACGCTTGGCGCGGGTTTGAACACCTAGTCAACGTCCTGGCCTCAGTCTTCATCGACGCTGCCCACCTGTTTGACCCAATCGTCAACTTTCGCTTTCCCGAATTCCATTGGCCCGCACTGCCCGAGCTGACAATCCAAAAGCCAAGCTGGTGGAACCTCTCGACCGGGGGACCAGTCGGGGGCTTTGGTGGTGTCGTCTCTAACACGGTCAGCAAGGCCGTGGGATACGTTAGCTCACGCGCTCACTTTGAAGGCGGCGGCGTCGTCAGGGGCGGGGTCCTTTACGCTGCCGGTGGCACCGAGGTCATGGGCACTGACACCGTCCCAGCCATGCTGACCCCTGGCGAGTTCGTGATCAACAGACATGCCGCTTCAAGGGTCGGAATGCCCAACCTAGAGCGCCTCAACTCGGGCCAAGGTCTTGGAGGTGGGGGCCTAACCGTCAACGCGCCAATCACGATCAACACGACGCAGAGTGTGGACGCTAGCTTCATTCGCCAGACCTTGGTGCCGACCCTGCTAGAAGCCATCAAGTCTGCCACCGAAAACGGTCGCTACGTCATCAACCAAAAAGGCATCCGCGCATGAGTCTGACCGTCCACGGCTACTTAGAGCAGCCCTACCTGGCGACCCCCTACCTAGCATCGACCGCTGAGCTAGGGACGGGTGCCCAGGTCAACCTCGTCGTGCAGTCGAGCCAGTCGACCCACTTCCAAGCCCGCATGATCGCGGCTAGCTCGAAGGTAGCGGGCACCCAGGTCGGGCGAAGCGTAGCCAGTGGCAGCAGTGGCGTTGGCATGTCGGTCCTTCCAAATACCTGGCTCCATGAAATCTGCGAAGAATACCTGGCCAAGCCCTACCTAGCGACTGCCTACCTAGCCAATGATATCTGCGCGCACGGACGGTTTCAGGTAAACTTAATGACAACCCAGGTGACGCCAACCTCCATCCAAGTTTCACGCGAGATCAGCACGGCAAGTCCGACGGGACTTCAGGTGCAGCGGGTCATAGCGTCTAGCCGGGCTATTAGGACCCAGGTTTCCCGCACCATTGCCGGCCAACTGTCGCAGAGTCCTTCCCAAGTCTCTCGGCAGATTTCAGTGACCAGGGCCACAAGCACCCAAGTCCAACGGGTGATCCTTGCGGCCCTTCACCGTGGTTTCCAGGTGTCGCGGGTCTTCATCACTTCGATGCACCAGCAAGTAACCTTGGTCCTCTACAACACGACCAACCTGCGGGTCCTGTCGCGCTTCCCGTCTCGCGGGCTGACGGGCACCAACTGGACGGCGTCTAGTACGGCAGCCGGGGACTTCTCGGTCAACAACCTCAACAACGACATCGTCGAGTTTGTCTGGAAGTCCAACGCCGCTGTTTCAGGCGTCACCCTCACGGCTGATACCGGGGTGCCCCAAGGTGTCTTTGTCGACACGCTGGCGATCCTTAACCACAACATGACGCTGTCGGCGGTCGTCGTCTTGCAAGAGACCAACGACCCGACGTTTTCGACCGTTGGCCATGAAGTCACGCTCCAGACCACCCTGGTCAATATGTATTTTATTTCGCCGCTGCTGCCTCTGGCTGGCTACCGCTACCAGCGTCTAGTGATCAATGACCCAACCAACCCAAGCGGCTACATCCAAATCGGCACCATCGTCTACGGGGCGGCCACCATCTTGATCGGTGACGACATCGTCGATCAGATTAAGTGGAAAAAGACGCACTATAAAGACTCAATCCCGACAGAGGGCTTCACCTTCGTCACCAACGACCGCAGTCTTAAGCGAAAGCTAGGGCTTCAGTTTAAAGACATCGACTTTCAGAAGGCCAACTACGCGGCCCTAGAAGCGATCTTTGACTATGCTAGGACTTCGCTCAAGTGCCTGTGGATACCGACCCCGCAGTACCCGACTAGGTTTGCGATCTTTGGCAAGCTAACCGAGCTGCCCGACGAGACGCACAACGACAAAGGGATCGACATCGACTTTATCGACTTCAGCTTGGAGGTCGACGAGAGCCTATGAGTAGCCAAGACCGCAGGGCCTACCTAGTCGCCACCGTCTTAGACCAGGCGTTCCTTGACCAGACGGCCCAGGACAACCTGGAGACTCGCCTAGAGCTGATCGTCGACATCGAGACGACCACGGGCCACATCCGGGCAAGTGATCGCAACAAGTACGTCGGCCCCACCTTCTACGAGGCCCTGCTAACCTTCCCGGTGATCAATCGAAAGATCAGCCACTACCTACAAAACCAAATTGAATTCTCGTCGCTCACCCTTGATCTAAGCAACGTCGACTCTCGCTTTAATAATTTCCAGCTAGGCGGGTCCGACTACTCGGGCTTTATCGGCAAGTCGGTCGTCGTCAGTCTGGGCCTAAGAGACCAGGCATCGACCTACAAGCAGATCTTTTCTGGCCTAGTGACCTTTATCGCGGGATTTGGCAGGACGACCAAGAGCCTGACCTTCACAACCCGGGATGCCTTCGACAAGGTCGACCAGAACCTACCGTCAACCGCACTTACAGTGGCCAGCTTTCCTAACCTTGAGGAAGACAAGATCGGCCTGGCCGTGCCCGTCATCTATGGCGACTGGACCACGGCGGTGCAAAAAGACCCCTACGGAGTCGAGACCGCGTCGGTCCCGCTCTACTGCGTCAACGGCGACTATGCCCTAGCTAACCCAACGGCCAATGCCGAGTTTATCATCAGCGAAAACGCCAACACATCCTTTGACGTCACGGCGGTCTACATCAAACGCAGCGGCTACTTTACGGCATTCGACCCTGCCGACATCGTCAACTTGAACGTCAACAAAAACTACGTCGAGATCAAGCAGACGGCAGCGACCCAGATCCCGCCACCACCGGCCATCTCAGGGGCAGGGGCGGGGCCTGGCGGGTCTGAGGTGTGGACCTATGCCAACGGCGACGAGATCTTTTGCCGGGTCGTGGGCAAGGCCCTAGCTGGAGGGCTGACTAATAATCCCGTCGCACAAGCCGAAGACATCCTTGTCACCTACGGCGGCTTCGCCTACGGCGACTTCGATGCTAGCTGGGCCACGTTCGAGGCCAAGGCGACCCCGCTCCAGTCAGCTATAGCTTTAATCCCTTCAAGAGTGTGGCTTCAAGAAGTGCAAACGGCGATGCAATATTCAATCTCTTTACTGGCCCAGGTGCGGTTGGAGCTGTTCGTTAACCGGGAGGAAAAGCTACAGCTTGTCAGCAACCACTTTGAAGACTGGGTGGCTTCGCCTAGCTTCAAGGTGCGCAACTGGGACGTCGTCAAAGAGACGTTTAAGCCCACCTTAGATAGCCAAAACAATTTCAACAGAGCTAGGGCGCTCTATGACCGCAAGGCCGGGGCAAGCGAGACGTCACTAGCCACTGGCTTCTACAACAACGCTGCGGCCATCACACAGATGGGCAGGACAGCGACCAAGGAAATTATCTTTCCTAACCTCTACACCAAAGACGACGTCACCAGGCAGCTTGTCGAGATCCTGCGCCTAGCGTCGGCTCAGTCGGAGCTTGTCTCAGTCACCCTGACATCGAGGTCGGTTCTCCTTGAGCTAGGGCAGTGGGTCCTGGTATCAGTGCAAATTGGTGCCGTGGTCTTTGACAACGTGCCCGCCCAGGTCAGGGAGATCGGCTACGACCCTAGCGGGCTTCAGGTGCCAGTCGTACTATGGAGTATGCAAGCCGTTCCGTTTCCAGGTTACTCGCCAGGCTACTCGGGCATCGTTGGCGGGTTTAGTGCTACAATCACAGCCGAATAGATAAAGACTTTTAACATAACTCAAAAGGGGGACCCACAATGTCAGTGTCGCTTACAGTGTCGAAAACTCGCGGTGGGTCTCAGGTAGCCGACACTCTAGCGGGTGGCTCTAGCGGTCTGGACTTAGGCAGCGTGACTAACGGGGCCTACACTCCGATCACGCTCCAGTCGGCCAACACCGGGGCACAGTCCGTCTATGTCCGTCACAACGCGACGGTCGACCCGATCACAGCGGTTGCTACCTACGTTGCCCAGTACAGCGGGACCTACGGCGGTGCCAACTCGGCCGCTGCCGATTTCACGACTTTGACTGGTCAGGGCGCAGCTTGCGCTCAGCTCACAGCCAACAATGCTGCGGGCACGGAACAGGGCCTTAAGATCGACGCCGACTGGCAGGTGTCCACAGCCAACCAGTTTAACCCTGCCCGCGCTCAGGTCTCGGTTTACGGCCTTGCAGGCAATGGTCAGTCGTTGGCTACTGCCTACGCCATGCACGTCGACGCCATGAGCTACGACACGGGATCGGGCGAGAACGATGCCAGTGCGCCAGTGACCGGCAAGATCGGCAAGTCGAGCGACACGGTGCTAGGCAACATGGCCCACTTTCTGATGCGCTACTATCTGAACACCGGGGCGACCTCGGGCGGTATCCTGCAATTTGACACCGTCATATCCTACGCATATACGGCCTGAGGTCTTCGTGGTCTTTCTGGGCAACATCATGATTAATCGAAAGTACCGCGTCAGGTGGCGCTTTGACTTTCATGGCAAGCCCACTAAGCGTGGGATCTGGAACGACGCGGGTGGATCTCAGGACGAAAAGTTTGGCACCTCGGCCTGGGCCACCAACAAAGACGGGCTAGCTCGCGCTGTCGTCGAGGGCGAAGTCTGGGACGACCGGGGCGGCTGGTCAGATCGTATCGTCTGCCTAGCCGAGTGCGACGGTTCGGACTTCGTCAACTTCTCCTGGCAAGCAGCGACACCCGTCCCGTACTTGTCGACCCTAGACGCCATGCGCGGGCTGACTGTCAGCGGGCAGATCGTGGGCCTTACTCTTGAGACCAGGGACCACTTGCACCAAATCTATGTCGACGGGTCGAAATTTATAAAAACTAAGACCGAGGCTGACAAGGCCATCCACCTAGCCGGATTCGGCAAATAACACTAAGGGCCAAGACATGACCAACCCGCTATCTAGGACAGGCTTTAACCACCCGGCCCAAAACACTGCCGGGGACGGCTCTTTGTATACGTCCATCGAGGCCATCTACCAGGCGATCGGTGACGACCTAACATCGCGGTGGTTCACTAGCCCGTCGCTTGCTAACGGCGCAACTGTCACGCTGACTCATAGCCTAAACCTAGCTTTCGTCGACTTGGACTTTCGCTTCTACACCTATACGGGCACCTTCACCTCCAACATCACGGCACTGACTCGCGCTACTCGCGGCCCTGCTGGCGTCTCGGTCATCGCCAACGTCACCAACCCGACAACGCAGATCGACGTCACCAACAACACGGGCGGGACCATCAGCCTAGCTACTCTGGTCGTCCAGCTAGTGGCGAAGGCTGCTGTGCAAAACCTGGCCGTATCGAGCAACATCACTTTGGTCGACAAGACCCTTCATCTAGTGTCGACAGCGGCAGCCCGCTCTTTGACTTTGCCAGCTCCGACCAGCGGAGCCTACATCGCGGTCATCGACTCGACGGGCCAGGCTGAGACCAACAATATAACGGTCAGTCAGAACGCCTCAGAGACGATCGACGGGGCGACTAGCTACGTTGTCAATCTTAACTACGGTGCGGTTATCTTTGTCTCCGACGGGACCAACTGGTTCATCACGGGCCAACGCTCAAAAGGCAGCTATGTCTTTGACGACACGACTGGCTGGGACGGCTCAGCTACGTCGGTCAGCTACACGATCGCGGGTCTAGGGATCGACACGCGTAAAGCCAACTGGACCTTAAAAGACTCCAGCCAAAACTACCTGCAAACTGGCTGCGACATCACGCACACCGGAGCGTCTAACGTGACCGTGACTGTTGGCATCGCCTTGGCAGCGGGCACCTACCGACTCGTCGGAACATACTAACCAGCAAAAAAATTCTTAAGGGAGTCTCTGTCATGGACATCAACGGCCAAATAAAAAAGGCACAGCTAGAGTCGCTGGCGTCAGATCCTACTGGCACAACGGGAAGGACCTACTTTAATACCGTTTCCAAAGAGACCAGAGTTTATGACGGCACCGTTTGGACTAGTCTTAGCGCGACAGCGGCGGCAACATCGACGACGGCTGGCACGGTGCCAACGTATCAATCGGGTACTGCCACGGTTGCCGTCTCTGGGACTAAGACGACATTCCCTAGTCTTTCGATCGCCTATACCAAAGTAGGCGACATGGTAACAGTGACCATGGAGTCTAAGGGCGCTGGCTGGTCGACGACGAAAAATAACAATGGTGGTTTTATAGTGTCAGGTATCATCCCGTCTACGTTGCGAG